>Ga0181351_1000034_pt1 | contig 36316 bp, 49 predicted proteins | sample Su13VDMM15SD_FD_170485 | JGI IMG/M metagenome (GOLD analysis project Ga0181351, IMG submission 170485) | Freshwater viral communities from Lake Michigan, USA - Su13.VD.MM15.S.D | ecosystem: Environmental > Aquatic > Freshwater > Lake | place: USA: Michigan | collected 2013-07-16 | reverse complement strand
ACGAATCATCCGAAACCATCCGAAGTCATCCGGATTCCCACCCCGCCAATCATCCGAATCCTTCCTCCTGTGTCTATAGACACAGGAAGGATCGGATGGCGGATGGGCCGGATGGGATCGGAAGGATCAGGAAATGGGAAAGACGGAAAGGGAAGTGGGAAATGATTGAAATTAGGGTGCCGATCAAGATTGTGTCGGTTGCGAACTTAAGGTTGCATTGGGCTGTAAAGGCAAAATTGGCTAAAAGTCATCGGTCCAAAGCGTTCAGCGCATTGGCGTCGGTTGCAGCACCACCAACTCCACCATGCACACTGGTGTTGACCAGAGTGGCACCTAGAGCCTTGGACGGTGACAACCTACAGTCAGCCTTTAAAGCCGTGCGCGATGGTGTCGCAGACTGGCTTGGCGTTGACGATGGCCACAAAGGTTTGGATTGGCAGTACAACCAGCGAAAAGATGGACCCAAAGTCTATGCGGTTGAAATTGAAGTGATAGCATGATGGCGGCATTGCAGTTGCCATTTTGGGGGAAAGCGTTGTGTGAGTACCCCGCTTTTTTGGTTAATCAGAATACGGGGAAATGTCGGGGTGGGCGATTTTCGGCGACAATTTTTCCAATTACGCGCGCGCGCACGGGGCAGGCATGAAAACTTTGGCAGAAAAAACGACAAAAAGCGGCGCAGTCATGGGCAGACCGGTGGAGTTCCCCATTGAAAATCCAATCTGGCAGCGAATCATTGATGAAGTTGCTGGCGGCAAAAGCCTGTCTGGCGCTTTGCGCTTGGAGGGGATGCCTAGCTATGGCTTGGCCAAGCTGATGATCCGAACCAACCCAGAGTACAAGGAAGCCTACGAAAAGGCCGTAGAAGACCGCGCAGACCGCCTAGCAGAGGAGATTGTTGAGCTGGCTGATATGGTGCCTCCAGACGGCTTAGAAGGTACTGCAATGAGCGCCTGGGTGAATCAGAAACGGTTGCAGGTCGATGCTCGCAAGTGGGTAGCCAGCAAGCTCAAGCCGCGGACATATGGTGACCGGCTCGATGTCAGCGTCAGCGATAACAGGATCAGCGTCATTCAGGCGTTGGAGCAGGCGCAGGCTCGAGTGCAAATTGGTATGGCAAAAACAGACGATATCGTTGATGTAGAACCTAAGTAATATGTGGATATCTTATTGCTGTAAGTTGTTGATCTATATGCTCTCTTACAGTTTGCTTACAAAAACAGTTTAACACGATGATTATTATGTTAACTCAACTGTGGATAACTAATGGCAATATGACCAACAAACAGGCATATTGCAGTTATCCACAGGGCGCTGTGTCTAACCATCGACAGATTGAGTCAAAATCCTGTGGATAACTTTGCGGATGTGCCAGCTGGTGCCCATGGCCACCCTGCCAATTTTTCGGGCGGGGGGGGTAGGGCCGGCGGGAAAGGGCGCCGGAACGGGTGCCCCCGCACACAATTTTTTATTTTTTTAATGTATATTTAGCCCATGCCGATTTACAACAACGCCCTCACCCAGCGCCCAGCCAATCGATTGGCTTACCAAGAATCTATTGGCCCTGTGCCGCGCAATGAGTATTTGGGTGCGTTGGCTGATTTCTTAGCGCAGAGTTATTCGCCTGAACGCACACAGCAGATGCAGGGTGTATCTAGGTTTTTATCGGTTCCTGCAATTAGCGAGACATTAGACCGGCTTTCTTATGACGAGCCATTGACAACTGGTGCTGGTGGTTTGGGAGGGACTACACGCATCAGGCCCGAGGCGTTGGAAGCTGCTATGGCGGTAGCACCTACAGCAAAGCCTGTGACTATGGCGACATTGCAGGCGGCAAGAGCTGCGAGACAGGCGGCGTTAGCTGGTGGCCGAGCTGGTGAGCGTTACGCTGAGAGGGTGTTGCCAGGCATCATGGAACGTGGTGGGCTTGGTGCTGACATTTTGCAGGGTATGGCTAGTCAACCATCAAGGGTTTTGCCTCAAGCTGGTCGCAGTGGCTATGGTCAATTTGATCCTCGCTATGACCCAAGAGTTTTAGAGCAGGCCAGAATGCAGGCAATGACACGCAATATTCAATTAAACCCTAATGCACAAAATGCCCCAACAGTTTCTTTGGCCGACTTTGAGGGTCGCCCTTTTATTACAAGTATGTCAGACCGTACTGCTGCGGGTGGCAACTTAATTGGCATTGACAACGTGCAATTTAATCGCCCTGTTGAGTTGCGTGGTGGTCAAGATTTCATGTTTAACAATCCTGGCTTAGTTTGGTCATCGGGTCAGGGGCCAGCTAAAGCGTTGATGAAATATGCGGATGAAGTTAAGGATGTAACTGGACAAAATCCAATTTACTTGCCTTACCGTATGGCTCCTACTGGTGGTGACTTTGCCCAAATGACGGGCGAAACGATGTTGTCCTACGCTGATGCATCAATGGGCAAGATGCAGAAAAAAAGGTTTGACAGGGCTATCAAGGAATTTATTCCTGATTGGGCTGGTGTGTCTGATCCAGCAAGTGTTAAGCAATTTAGAGAATTGCCTGATTCAAAGCGTAAAGCTATGAAAAATATGATGGATACGCAATTTAGAAATGAAGGCGGTTTAAATATTGGTGGCGCACGGTTGTCGGTGTCTGACCCTGCTCAATTGGCAGCGCAAGAAGGTGGTGTGCAGAATGTGGGTGAGATATTTGCCGGCAGACCAATTCTTCAATCTACACATCCAGCTTATCCAGGCGGTGTGCAAGGCCAAGGTATTGGCACTTTGTCGCAAGACCACAATATTTTTGAATTGTTGCCTGGCGTAGTAAAGGCAAGAAAGATTGCCGACCCACAAAATCCTAGTCCTGCTGATCTAAGGGCAATGCAGATGCGCCCTTACGCTGGCGTGATTACTAATCAGTTGCTTAAGCGCCTTGGTTACTAAACAAGAACTTTGGATCAAATTTGCTTGCAAACTTTTCACTGTACCGATCAGCCAAGAATTTTCTAACTGATTCTTCAGTAACCGACTCTATGCCGCTAACAACACAGCGAGTTTCATGCAGGCCAAGAGCTTCAAGCATTTTGGCTGTCATCTTGACTTCAGTGTTGACAATTGGGGATAGGGTCATGATGTCATTTTACTCCTTAAAGGCTTAGATGCAAACCACAATCTACAAATCCGAAGAAGAGCAAAAGCTGATGGTGGAGCTTTGGTCACCGGCCATAGCTGATGATCCGGAGGCTTTTGTGCTTTTTGCTTTTCCTTGGGGTCAGAAGAATACGCCGCTGGAGAAGTTCACCGGCCCACGCAAATGGCAGAGGGAAGTCCTACGCGACATTACCACCCACATCAAAAAGCAAAAGGGTTTGATTGACTATGACACCATCCGCATGGCCGTGTCATCTGGCCGTGGTATTGGCAAAAGCGCCTTAGTCTCTTGGCTTATCTTGTGGATGTTGACCACCCGCATTGGTGGAAGTGTTGTTGTTTCTGCCAACAGCGAGAACCAGCTGCGATCGGTGACATGGGCCGAGCTGACCAAGTGGGCGGCCATGCTCATCAATAGCCATTGGTGGGAAATAAGTGCTACCAAACTGGTGCCAGCGCAATGGTTGACTGAGCTTGTGGAGCGTGACTTGCGTAAGGGTACGCGGTATTGGGCTTGCGAGGGTAAATTGTGGAGTGCTGAGAACCCTGATTCTTACGCTGGTGTGCACAATCAAGACGGCATGATGCTGATTTTTGATGAATCCAGTGGTATTCCCAACCCAATTTGGGAGGTTGGCGCTGGATTCTTTACAGAAAACACGCCGGACAGGTACTGGTTTGCATTTTCCAACCCACGGCGCAATGAGGGCTACTTTTTTGAGTGTTTTCACGCCAAACGGGACTTTTGGACATCTCGGATTGTGGACGCCAGGACGGTTGAAGACACTGACAAGTCGGTCTATGAGCAGATTATTGCTGAATATGGCGAGGACAGCAGCCAGGCCAAGGTTGAGGTGTATGGCGAGTTTCCATCAGCTGGTGAGGATCAATTTATCAGCCCTTTGATTGTGGATGATGCGATGAAGAGGGCGAGATACAAGGATTTGACGGCGCCTATTGTTTTGGGGGTTGACCCAGCAAGGGGTGGCGCAGATTCAACGGTGATTGTGGTGAGGCAGGGTAGGGATATTGTGGCCATCAAGCGGTACAAGGGCGAAGACACGATGGAGATTGTTGGACGGGTGATTGATGCCATTGAGGAATACAAACCAACCTTGACTGTGATTGATGAGGGTGGTTTGGGGTATGGCATTCTTGACCGGCTGACAGAGCAGAGGTACAAGGTCCGAGGTGTTAACTTTGGCGGCAAGGCCAAGCACTCGCAAGCTTTTGGAAATAAGCGAGCAGAGATGTGGAACGATATGCGGAACTGGTTGAAATCTGCTAGTATCCCGTCAGATCGGCAATTGAAGGCTGATTTCACTGGTCCAACAAAGAAGCCAAATTCTTCTGGGACTATATTTTTGGAAGGCAAGAAAGAGATGCGAGCAAGAGGTTTAGCTTCACCGGATGCAGCTGATGCACTTGCAGTGACTTTTGCTTTTCCTGTGGCGCACAGAGAATACAAGGAGCCTGCAATGAGGCGAGCTTCTTCTCAAAGCGCAGTTACAACTGGATGGATGGGAAGTTAAATGGCAAAGAAAAATGTTTCTTTGTCAGTAGGTCGAGGCGAGAAGTTGCCAGTGTCCAAGGGCGCTGGTTTGACTGCCAAAGGGCGCGAGAAGTACAATGCGGCAACTGGCTCTAACCTTAAAGCGCCAGCACCTAACCCTAAGACCAAGGCAGACCAAGGCCGTAAAGATTCATTTTGTGCAAGAATGGGCGCTGTAGCGGCCAACGCCAAAGACGGCGAACGCGCTAAAGCAGCTCTTAAACGATGGAAGTGTTAATCATGGCAACCAAACCTGGCTTGTACGCAAATATTCACGCCAAGCAAGCACGTATCGCTGCTGGTTCTAAAGAGAAGATGAACAAGCCTGGCAGCAAAAACGCGCCAACGGCTAAAGACTTCAAAGATTCAGCTAAGACTGCAAAGAAAAAATAATGGATTACACAGGCATCGCCGCAGCCGGTGCTGTGGCCAACGGTGGCAAGGACAAGGACTCATCGTCCAGTGTCTTGGCAACTGCTCGCTCGCGTTTGGACATGGCCATTAGCGCATTGTCTGAATCGCGTGAAGATGAAATTGACGACCTGAAGTTTTACGCTGGCTCGCCCGACAATCGTTGGCAGTGGCCAGCAGATGTGTTGGCAACCCGTGGCGCGGTGCAAGGTCAAACGATTAACGCCAGACCGTGTTTGACGATCAATAAGTTACCCCAGCACGTAAGACAGGTGACCAATGACCAAAGGCAAAACCGCCCAAGTGGCAAAGTTATTCCAGCCGATGATCACGCAGACATTGAAGTCGCCGAAATCTTCAACGGAATGGTCAGGCACATTGAATACATTAGCGACGCAGATGTCGCTTACGACACGGCCTGCGAAAACCAAGTCTCCTACGGCGAAGGTTACATCCGCGTCCTGACTGAATACTGCGACGAAAACACGTTTGACCAAGACATCAAGATTGGCCGTGTACGTAACTCATTCAGCGTCTACATGGACCCGACGATTCAAGACCCAACTGGCGCGGATGCTAAGTGGTGCTTTATCACGGAAGACGTCACCAAAGACGAATACCAGCTGATGTACCCCGACTCCGCGCCCATCACCACCTTGCAAACGTTGGGTGTGGGTGACCAAAATTTGAGCCAATGGCTCACTGAAGACACCATCCGCGTCGCTGACTACTACTACGTAGACTACGACAGAGCAACCCTTAATATGTACCCTGGGAACGTGACCGCATTTGAAGGCACTCCAGAAGACAAAGAACTGAAAGCAATTTATGGCAAACCTAAAAGATCTCGTGAATCGGATCGTGTCAAAATTAAATACTGCAAGATTAACGGCTATGAAATTCTTGAAGAACGCGATTGGGCGGGGAAATACATCCCCGTAGTTCGCATTGTCGGCAATGAGTTTGAAGTAGATGGCCGTTTGTATGTGTCGGGCTTGGTGAGAAACGCCAAGGATGCCCAGCGTATGTACAACTATTGGGTTTCACAAGAAGCCGAGATGCTGGCCCTAGCGCCAAAAGCGCCGTTTATTGGCTATGGTGGCCAGTTTGAAGGCTACGAAAATCAGTGGAAGACTGCAAACACGACCAACTGGCCGTACTTGGAAGTTAATCCAGACGTTACAGACGGCCAAGGTGCTGTCCTGCCACTGCCAGCTAGGGCGCAGCCTCCAATGGCTTCCAGCGGTCTGTTGCAAGCCAAAGCAGGCGCATCTGAGGACATCAAAGCATCTACTGGCCAATACAACGCATCTTTGGGCATGTCGTCCAATGAAAGAAGCGGCAAAGCTATTCTTGCGCGTCAGCGTGAAGGTGATGTAGGCACTTACCACTATGGTGACAACTTGGCCCGTGGTGTACGTCATATTGTGCGCCAGCTCGTAGACTTGATTCCTAAGGTGTATGACACCCAGCGCGTGGCTCGCATCATTGGTATAGACGGTGACACCGACATGGTCAAGTTAAATCCTGACCAGCCTGAAGCCGTCAAGAAGATCATGCAAGACGACATATTGATCGAGAAGATTTACAACCCAAGCGTCGGCAAGTACGACGTGGTGGTGGCAACCGGCCCAGGCTACGCAACCAAGCGCCAAGAAGCCTTGGAAGCAATGGCTCAGTTGTTGCAGGGTAACCCCCAACTGTGGCAAGTGGCTGGCGACTTGTTTGTGAAAAACATGGACTGGCCTGGTGCCCAAGAGATGGCCAAACGTTTTGCCAAGACGATTGATCCCAAGCTTATGGAAGACGGCGACAAGTCACCAGAGTTGCAAATGGCCGAACAGCAGATGCAAGCGATGGGTCAAGAGATGGAGCAGATGCACCAGATGATCCAAAATGTTGGCAAGTCAATCGAGGTGCAAGAGCAGCAACGCAAAGACTTTGAAGCCGAAGTTAAGATGTACGAGGCCGAAACCAAGCGGATCGCTGCGGTGCAAGCTGGCATGACCGAACAACAGATCCAAGATATTGCGATGGGCGTGGTTGCGGCAGCTTTGGAATCGCAAGAGATGATGAACCAAATGCCTGAAATGCGTGAAGAGCCTATGGAAATGATGCCACCACAAGGAATGCCACAATGACACACAAAGCCGCTGATTTTTTAGGCTTGCTGTTTTTGGCGCGGGACGTTGCCCATTCTGTGCATTTGAACACTCGCAGTTACAGCAAGCACATAGCGCTCAATATCTTCTACGAGCGTATTATTGGTGCGGCTGATGACTTTGCTGAAGCGTACCAAGGCCGATACGGTTTAATTGGCCCTATTACTCTGAATTCGGCAAAAAAGACATCTAACATCATTGAATTCTTGCAAGCCTCGCTTGCTGAAATTGAAGGTGCTCGTTACGATGTATGCGATAAAACTGATTCATCGCTTCAGCAACTGATAGATAATATCGTTGAGATTTATTTGCGTACCCTCTACAAACTCCGCTTTTTGGCATAAGGAAACATCATGGCAAATTACACCCAAGCCGCTGCAACGACACAAGTCAAAGTTGGGGCTGGCAAACTGTTCGGTATCTTTGTGACAGCATCTTCAAGCGGCACTTTGACAATCTATGACTCAGGCGCGTCAAGCACTGGTGACCCTAAGATTGCCGATACATTTTCTGTGACCGCAGGCACAACCTACTTGAACTTTCCTGCGGGTTTGTTCTTCAACAAAGGTCTGTACATAGTGCTTGCGGGTACTTCTGCGGCCTTTACTGTTGCATACGAATAAAGGTTAATCATGGCCGTCTTTCTCTCCCCCGTGGGCGGCGCAGCGGCCCAGTTTTTTAACAACAATGGTGTGATCTTGTCAGGCGGCAAGCTCTACACCTATGCTGCTGGTACAACCACACCTCAAGTCACATATACATCTTCTAGTGGTGTAACAGCGCATACCAACCCAATCATTTTGGATTCTGCGGGTCGAGTACCAGGCGGTGAGATTTGGATAAATTCACCGCCATATAAATTTGTTTTAAATACATCTGCGGATGTGCTTATTGCAACATACGACAACATAACTGGGCTTGGTGCGGCAGCGTATCAAGTTCAAAATTTTACTGGCACAGGATCACAAACGGTCTTTACGTTGAGTACTGCCTCTCTTGGAGAGAATTTTACTTTTGTGTATATCAACGGCGTATATCAACAAAAAAACACATACACCGTAGCAGGTACAAGTTTGACATTTTCACAAGCACCGCCTATTACTTCAACCATTGAAGTCATGTATAACTGAGCATGACTAACAGCAAAATATCAGCACTGACTTCAGCTACTACGCCGTTGGTGGGTACTGAGACTTTGCCGATTGTTCAAGGTGGCGCAACAGTCAAAACCACCGTTGCTGACATTACTAACGGTGGGGGATATGCGGGTTCTTTTACTACACTTGCGTCAACAGGTAACACTACCCTTGGCGATGCGACCACTGACGTTGTGACGGTGAATGGGTACATAGGGGTGGGCGGCGCTGCGGTTTCTAGTGGCGGTATTAGGCTAACTTCAACCGCTTTAACTGGCACAGATCAAGCGGGAATAATCTCACTGCCAACAATTACAAGTGCTTCAACAATTACGGGCAACGGTGTTAGTTCTAGAGTGTCCACCGCAGCCGCAGCGTTTACCGTTGCTAACCTACACGCTTTTTATGCGTTCAATGCAGTCAAAGGCGCTGGGTCAACTATTACAAACCAGCATGGTCTTTACATTGTTGACCAAACTCAAGGTACAAACAATTACGGTATCACCAGCACAGTTACCAGCGGTGCAAACAAATACAACATCTACGCTTCTGGTACAGCGCAAAACTATTTTTCTGGGAATGTACTTATATTTGGTGCTGGTGGCCTCGGCTATGGCACTGGCTCGGGCGGTACTGTTACCCAAGCAACATCTCGCACAACTGGCGTGACGTTAAATAAAACCAATGGTGCTATTACTCTTGTTTCTGCTGCTGGCCTTGCAACTTTTCAAAGTTTTACCGTTACCAATTCAACCGTGGCGGCTACTGATGTTGTTCACGTTACGCAAAAGTCAGGCACTGATTTATATCAAATATTTGTCACGGCTACCGCTGCGGGTAGCTTTCGGATAACTTTTGCAACAACAGGCGGCACAACAATTGAACAACCCGTGTTCAATTTTGCAGTAATCAAAGGAGTAACAGCATGAGTTATCTTGCTTCTGTAACCCACGACATAAAGTCAAACACGTTAGAAGCTACTTGGCTTGAACTTGTTGGCGAAGAACTCAAACGAGTTAAAAGCCGAAATTACTCCCAAGAACAAAAAGCCGAGTTTGAAACAGATGTTGAAAACGGCTCCAAGTACACTGCATTGGCTAACTGGTAAAAGGAATAGATTATGGCACTGACCAAAGCAACATATTCGATGATAAACGGCGCAAGCCTAAACGTGCTTGACTTTGGCGCTGTTGGCAATGGGGTTGCGGATGACTCTGCTGCAATTCAGGCTGCTATCAACGCTACACCTGATGCTGGCGGGTCGGTGTATTTTCCAAACGGAACTTACCTTGTCAACACAGGCATTACTTTAAAAAGCCGTGTTACTTTGTTTGGAAACGACCGAAACAACACCACCATCAAAGCTGGCACTGCTGGCATTACCGTACTTGGCTTATCGGGAACCGCATACAACATGCGAATTAAAAGCCTTGCGGTAGAGGGAAATGATTTGGCCGCAAAGGGAATTGCCATTCTTGGTACTACCCTTGGAAGCAGCGCACATCACATTATTGAAGATGTGTTTGTCAACGGCTGCACCACAAACAACATTCACCTTAAGTTCATCATTTACGGGCGAATAGTAAACGTGTACTCAGCTCAAGGAACTTCAACAGCGCCGCCTGTTTCGGTCTTGCTTGAGGATATGTACAACACAATGTTTGAGCAGTGCGTTTTTTATAACGGCACTACATCCACAGTTCACTTGATTCGTGGAACAGAAAACTATTTCCACAGAACAACCGTTTACAACGATGTCGCCTATTCAGCCACTCAACTTCTTCTAATTGATTCTGGTAGTAAACACTCGTTTACAGAATGTATATTTGAGCCACAAGGCGCTGCAAACGTCACTAATACTGTAACTATTAACGACACTTTGGATGGGAGTTGCACTGACCATTATTTTATGTCGTGTGATTTTATTGGTATAGCAAACACTAAAACACATGACCTTAATATTGGTACAACTGGCACTGTGTTTAAAACAAGAATTCAAAACTGTAAATTTATTAAACCAACAGCAACAGACAGCATTAAATTTACAAACCAAACAAATAGCTTTGTTATTGGATGCGTTGATTTTGTTACTTACGATACGCCCGTTTATGCTCCAGTTACGATATTAAACGCTGGCGGTAACTTTATTTACGTAGAAAATAGGCCTGGAGAATTTTCTAGAGCAGCTCCAATACAAGACAACGCAAACCTTCTTGGGACTTCTAGTCTTCGCTGGCAAAGCACCTATACGGTTGATTTGCGAGTTGGTACAGACCAGAGAATTTGGACATCTGCGCCAGGTTCGCCAGAAGGCGCTGTTACAGCAAGTATTGGTTCGCTTTTTACACGAACTGATGGCGGTGCTGGCACAACGCTGTATGTCAAAGAATCAGGAACTGGAAACACAGGATGGGTGGCAAAATGAAAATTTATCGTGACGCTCAAGGCATTTGCATCAATATTGGCGAATGGGATTACCAGATCAAAGTTGTAGATGGTGTTGAAACCATCAATAATCCATTGCCCGAAGGTGCGACAGAACATGATGCTGAAGTCGTAATTGGTTACGATGGTGGTCTTTATTTGGCTGATGATCCAAGACGTTTACAGCCAGCTTACCAAACAGCCCAAATTCAAGCATAATGCTGAAAACCGTACTGGTGCGATCACCAGGGAATCTTTGAGATTCAAAAATGACTGAAGAAGTCCAACAAACCTTAGCGGAAGTTGACTCCGCGCCAGCTCCAGAAGTGACGGCCACTCAGGAAGCAACTCAAACGCCGGAAGTCGCTGAAGAAGCAAAAGAGCCTTCAAGGGTTTTTACCCAAGAAGAACTTGATGCAGCAATTGGCAAAAGGCTTGCAAGAGAGCAACGTAAGTGGGAAAGAGACCAGACTCAACGTCAAGCTGAAGCCCAGACGCTGAGAGCGCCAGCAAACGTCCCGCCAGTCGATCAGTTTGAAAGCCCTGAAGCCTATGCAGACGCATTGGCCTACCAGAAAGCCGAACAACTGCTTGCCCAACGAGAAGAAGCAAGGCAGCAATCTGCAATTCTTGAGACCTACCACGAAAAGGAAGAGGAAGCTCGGACGAAGTACGACGACTTTGAACAAGTCGCCTACAACCCCAAGTTGCCAATTACTAACGTGATGGCTCAGACGATTCAAGCCTCGGACATTGGCCCTGAAGTAGCTTACTACCTCGGCGCTAACCCCAAGGAAGCAGATCGTATTTCTCGCTTGGCACCATTCGTGCAAGCCAAGGAAATTGGGAGGATTGAGGCCAAGTTGGCTACCGATCCTCCTGTGAAAAGAACTACGTCAGCGCCAGCACCAATTTCGCCTGTTACAGCTCGCTCCTCTGGAGGCCCAGCTTATGACACTACAGACCCACGGTCTACCAAGACCATGACGGACTCGCAGTGGATTGAAGCTGAACGAGCAAGACAGCGTAAGAAGTGGGAAGCACAAAACCGCTAAACAATTTTTAAAGGACTTTTTTCATGGCTAATAGTATCTTAACGATTGACATGATCACCCGTAAAGCTCTCGAGATTCTCGAGAACAACTTGGTGCTCACCCGTAACGTGAACCGTCAGTACGACGACAGCTTCGCTGTTGAAGGTGCCAAGATTGGTTCGACCCTGCGTATTCGTTTACCTGACCGCGCTTTGGTAACCGACGGTGCCGCCTTGCAAGTGCAAGACGACAACGAACAGTTCACCACTTTGGCCGTGTCTACCCAAAAGCACATTGGTGTCAACTTCACATCTGCTGAATTGACCATGCAATTGGATGACTTTGCAGAACGTGTTCTGAAGCCCCGTATCAGCCAGTTGGCCTCCAGCATTGATGCTGACGTTGCCAATGCGTACAAAACCATCGGTAACACTGTTGGCACCCCTGGCACCACTCCTTCTACTTCTTTGGTCTTGTTGCAAGCCCAACAGAAGTTGAACGAAAATGCTGCCGTGATGTCACCACGTTACGCTACTGTCAATCCTGCCGCTAACGCTGGTTTGGTTGAAGGCATGAAGGGCTTGTTTAACCCCACCGACACCATCAGCAAGCAGTTTAAGAACGGCATGATGGGCACTGGCGTGTTGGGCTTTGATGAAGTCAACATGTCTCAGTCAATCAAGCAGCACACTACTGGCACCCGCATTGCTACAGGCAATACCACTGGCGCTGCTGTAACAACTGAAGGTGCTTCTACCCTCACGTTGACTGTTGGCTCTGGTGAACTGATTGCTGTTGGTGACGTGTTTACGATTGCTGATGTTTACGCTGTAAACCCACAAACCCGTGAGTCCACAGGCGCGTTGTTCCAGTTTGTGGCCTTGGCGTCTTCGACCGTTACCACTACTGCTACTGTGACCGTAGCGCCCATGTATTCAGCAGCTCACGCTTTGGCTACCATGTTGACTTTGCCTGCTACTGCCAAAGCCGTTGTGTTTGTCGGTACAGCCAGCACTCAGTATCCCCAAAACTTGGTTTACCACAAAGATGCGATCACTTTTGCAACCGCCGACTTGTTGCTGCCCCAAGGCGTCGATATGGCTGCTCGCGCAGTTCATAACGGTATCAGCTTGCGCGTTGTTCGTCAGTACGACATCAACAACGACCGTATGCCTTGCCGTATTGACGTACTGTATGGCTTCAGCACAATTCGTCCACAGATGGCCTGCCGCATCTGGGGTTGATCAGAAACTTTTTTAAAGGAAAATTATCATGGCATTACCTAATTCTGGCGGTGGCTACCAAGTCGGTGACGGCAACCTGAACGAAATTGACTTGTATGCAACAGCGTCTCAACAGACCGCAACCGCAACTGCAACCCTGACCGTTGCACAAATTACGGGCAATTTGTTGGTGGGTAACCCCTCCACAACCGCTGCTACGTACACTTTGCCAACGGCAACCGCAATTGATGCGGTTATAACTAACGCAAAAATTGGCAGTACGTTCAATTTGACTGTTATTAACCTTGGCACTTCCACCGGCCTCATCACAATGGCTGTTGGAACTGGCATCACTGCGGTTGGCAACTTGGTTGTTGCTATTACCGGCAGTGCGGCAGGTGTTGGTGGCGCAGCGCAGTTCATGTTCCGCAAAACTGGCGACGCTGCATACACTTTGTATCGTATTGCTTAAACCTAAATAGGGGCTTCGGCCTCTATTTTTTAAAGGAAAAATCATGCCAAATACTATTGCTGTAGGCGTCGCGTTTGAAGACGCACAACTAAACGGCGCAATCATGGGTAAAACTGGTGGAACTGCGGGTTTCTATGGAACCACGCCAATTACACAAGCTGCGGCCATTACTGCGGTCGGAAATACTGCTACGGGGACTGAGCTGGCAACCGCCATCAATGCTCTTCGTGTGGCGTTAAAAAACATCGGCATCACTGCCTAAACCAACAGGGGGCTAATCACCCCCTTCTTTTTATGCCTGTTATTTATATGTCTCACCCCGTTCATGGTGCAAAGGTTGCCACTATGGAACTTGAAGCCGTTTATGATGAAACAAATGGCTGGACAAGGTATACTTTGGATACGCCTGTTGAGGCGGCTCCTGTTGCAAACAAATTGGAAGTTAAACGTCGTCGTGGCCGACCTAGTTTAGAGGCGGCAGAACAAGGAGCGTAACATGGCCATATACACCGCTGGCGATCAAATCAACAGAGCATTGCGATTGCTCGGCGTATTGGCTGAAGGCGAGACAACTTCCGCGTCTGTGTCTGAAGATTCGCTGATGGCATTGAATCAAATGATCGACTCTTGGAATACCGAGCGTCTATCTGTTTTTAGCACCCAAGATCAGATATTTACTTGGCCTGCCGGTCAAATTACACGCACCCTTGGCCCATCAGGTAACTTTATAGGCAACCGCCCCGTGTTGCTAGATGACGCCACCTACTACCGCGACGCAGGCACCAACGTGTCTTACGGCATCAAATTTATCAACCAACAGCAATATGACGGCATTGCTGTTAAAACCGTAACGTCAACGTATCCACAGGTCATTTTTGTCAACATGACCTACCCTGACGTTACGATGACCATCTACCCGCAGCCTACACGGGACTTGGAATGGCACTTTGTTTCGGTTGAAGAGCTGACCCAGCCTGCTAACTTGGCAACAAATATTCTGTTCCCACCAGGCTATTTGCGAGCTTTCACCTACAACTTGGCTATGGAAATTGCGCCTGAGTTTGGCGTGGAGCCAAGCCCCCAAGTGCAGCGCATTGCAATGACTTCTAAGCGCAATTTGAAGCGCATTAACAATCCTGATGACATTATGTCTATGCCTTACGCTATTGTGTCATCCCGTCAACGTTTTAACATTTTTGCAGGAAACTACTAATATGGCCACCATCGCAATTTCATCTCTCCCCGTTGCAACTGCTGCTGCTGCTGCTGATGTCTTGCCAATTGTGCAATCAGGCACAACAAAACAAGTCACCAATGCGTTATTGTTTACCAATGCAACAATGGTTGCGCCTGTTTTAGGCACCGTTGCCAGTGGCAATATTAGTGCTTGCACAAGTACAGGATTAGTGTTGACTGCACCTGTATTGGGGACAGTTGCAAGCGGCAATATTAGTGCCTGCACTAGTACAAGTATGGTTATGGTTACCCCTGTTATTGGCGCAGCTACAGGTACAAGTTTGACTGCCACAGGTGTGATTGCTTCAACAGGCACGGCTGGCGTAGGCTACGCAACTGGCGCTGGTGGCGCAATTACGCAAATAACAAGTCGCACCACGGGCGTGACGCTAAACAAAACAACGGGTGCAATCACTCTGTTTAGCGCAGCAGGAACGACTGTTGCGGCAACATTTACCGTGACCAACAGCACCGTGGCAGCAACCGATGTCATTATTCTTAACCAAAAGTCAGGCACTGACTTGTATGACTTGATGGTCACTGCTGTGGCTGCGGGAAGTTTTAATATCACATTTCGCACTACTGGCGGCACAACCACAGAAACACCCGTATTTAACTTTGCGGTTATCAAAGCAGTTGCGGCCTAATGAAAACGCCGATTCTTGGGTCGGCGTATGTTGCCCGCAGTATTAACGCTGCGGATAACCGCATGGTCAATCTGTTTCCTGAAGTTATTCCCGAAGGCGGTAAAGAACCAGGCTTTCTTAACCGCGCCCCTGGACTTAACTTTCTGCAATCAGTAGGCACTGGCCCGATCCGCGCTTTGTGGGCGCATCAAACCAATGGCAGTGATTTCTTTGTTGTGTCGGGCAATCAGTTTTTTAAACTGACTGGCTTGAATGCCACCCCTACGCTGTTGGGCACCGTGACTGGCACAGGCCCTGTGTCTATTGCCGACAATGGAACGCAGATCTTTTTGGCTTGCAACCCTGACGGCTTTATCTACAACGAAGTCACCGACGTATTTGCCCAAATCACAGACCCTGACTTTGCTGGTGCAGTAACAGTAGCGTACCTTGACGGTTACTTTGTATTCAATCAACCCAACAGCCAAATCCTTTGGGTGACGCAATTACTAGACGGCACTTCAGTTGATCCGTTGGACTTTGCAAGCGCTGAAGGCTCACCCGACGGCGTGGTGGGCATCATTGCCGACCACCGTGAGCTGTGGGTGTTTGGTACTGATTCAGTAGAAGTTTGGTACAACTCCAGCGCGGCTGACTTCCCTCTGACCCGCATCCAAGGCGCTTTCAATGAGATCGGCTGCGTATCAGCGTACACCATCGCTAAGATGGACAACGGCTTGTTTTGGTTGGGCACAGACGCCCGTGGCCAAGGTATTGTCTACCGCGCCAATGGCTACACTGGTATTCGTATTTCTACCCACGCGATTGAATACGCTATTGCCCAATACGGCAACATCTCGGACGCTATTGCTTACACATACCAACAAGAAGGCCATGCCTTTTATGTGCTGACATTCCCAAGCGGCAACGCTACATGGGTTTATGACGTATCAACGCAAGCATGGCATGAACGTGCTGGCTTTGATAACGGTGATTTTATGCGTCACCGTAGCAACTGCCAATGTAACTTTGGTGGCAATATCATTGTTGGCGACTTTGAAAACGGTAACATCTACACGTTTGACTTGGATGTATACGCCGACAATGGCGGCATCCAAAAGTGGTTGCGGAGCTGGCGAGCGTTGCCGACTGGCCAAAACAACCTCAAACGCACCGCGCACCACAGCTTGCAATTAGACTGTGAAACAGGCGTGGGGCTGAATTTATACCCTGCATACGACAGCGAAAATATTGACACTGAGTCAGGGTTAGATCTTGTGGCCGAATATGTGCAGACGTTTTTGGCGACTCAATCAGGCGTTACATTGACCACTGAAGCAGGCGATGGTTTTGAACCTTTAGGCCAATACGAACTGTCGGATACCGACATTACTGGGTACAACTTAGTCACTAACTCATACCTTGCTGCACCAGGCTATGACCCCGAGGTCATGTTGCGTTGGTCGGATGACGGCGGTCACACATGGAGCAATGAGCATTGGTCACCAATTGGCAAAATTGGTGCGTATGGCCACCGAACCTTTTGGCGCAGGCTTGGCATGACGCTCAAGCTGCGCGACCGTGTATACGAACTCTCAGGCACTGACCCCAACAAAATAGCCATCATGGGCGCAGAATTGATCTTAAGCCCGACCAATTCTTAATCATGGCCACCAGTCCAAACGCCACCCAGATCACGCCTCCACGGGTGCCGATTATTGATCAGCGAACTGGTGCGGTGTCGCGGGAATGGTATCGGTGGTTTTACAGTCTGTACAACATTGTTGGTGGTGGGCTTGGCATTATTCCGGTAAGTAGCGGCGGCACAGGGTTATCCACTATTCCAACCAACGGCCAACTGCTGATTGGTAACGGCACAGGGTATACCCTAAACACTCTTGGCTTTGGCGCAGGCATTTTGGTCACCAATGGTGTTGGCACAATATCAGTAGCTAATACGGGTGTGTTGTCAAACATTGCTGGCACAGGTATATCAGTGTCCGGCGCAACAGGCAACGTGACAATAACCAACACTGGTGTGCTGTCGTTCTCAGGCGGCACGACCGGCTTAACGCCTGCTACAGCAACCACAGGCGCTATCACCCTTGCAGGCACCTTGGGTATTGCCAACGGCGGTACAAACGGTTCTTCAACGCCTGCGGCTGGCGCTGTACCCTACGGCACGGGAACGGCTTATGCATTTACTGCGGTTGGCACAGCAGGCCAAGTGTTGACCAGCAACGGCGCTGGAGTGCCCACATGGACGACAAATGCCGGTGGAGATGTCACAGGGCCAGCGTCATCGACTGACAATGCTATTGCAAGGTTTGATGGCGTTACTGGCAAAATTATCCAAAATTCTGTCACTCTTATTGATGACACTGGCAATGCTAGTGGTATCTTGTCTCAACAATTTAGCAATGGCTCTGCCGTCACTCTTGCCGCAGGAAAGATGTGGTACGACGGTTCTACAGGCGCTTGGAATTTGGGCATGGGTAATGGCAACATTACTCAGCAAGTTGGCGAAGAAATATTTGTTTACGGCAAAGCGTCTGCCGCTATTACAGACTCACCTCTGCAAATTATTTACCATACAGGTGTTGTTGGGGCTAGTGGCGTTATTACTTTTGCCCCTACGATTGCAGGAATTACAGATAGCAATGCGATTGTTGGTGTAGCTACCGAATCTTTGGCTCTTAATGATTTTGGACGGACTACTGTTTTTGGGACAGTGCGTGGAATTACAACTAACGGTAGTGCTTTTGGAGAAACTTGGGCAGATGACGATCCCATTTGGTACAACCCAGTAACGGGTAACCCGACCAAAGTTGAACCTGTTGCACCAAACATTAAGATACAAGTTGGCTATGTAATTAAAGCTGGCGCGGGTGGGTCTGGTTCTTTTCACGTTGAAATTATTCGCGGCTCTAAACTTGGTGGCACAGACTCAAATGTAGAGTTTGGCACATTAGTTAATACTGACTTGATCCAGTACAGCACATCATTAGGCTATTGGACAAATGTCACGCCAGCGTCGGTGATTAATGCCTCTGGCGGTGCGCCGGTCACTAAGACTGCCAACTTTACAGTAGCGGCCAGCGAAAACTGGCTGATCAACAACAAGTCTGGCTCGACCTGTACGGTGACTTTGCCGACAGCGTCTAGCTGGACGGGTCGGGTTTTGCGGTTTCAGAACTACCAAATCCAAGCAGTTGCATCGGCGTCGTCAAATGTGGTACCTTTGACCGGCGGTGCGGCGGGTACGTCTATCTTGTTGGCCAGCTCGGGCGACGCGGCCACGCTGGTGTCTGACGGCTCCAACTGGTTGATGACACAATATATACCTAACAACATCCTTCTTTTGGAGTAACTGATGATCCATCACCATTTCAGCTCAGGTGTGTATGCTAAAGAAATGCGGATGCCAGCAAACTATTTGCTGCTACACCATAAGCATACGTTTTCGCATTTGTCTATATTGGCTAGCGGATCAATAGAATTGATTATTGATGGCGAAAAGAAAGTTATCCATGCTCCTGCCTGCTTGACTATTGCGGCGGATAAGCATCACGGCGTAAAATCGCTCACAGACGTGGTTTGGTATTGCATCCATGCAACAGACTGTACAGACGAAGACAAGATTGATGAAGTTTTGACAGAACCGCATGATATGGCGCAAGTAATGTCAATTGCACAAAATTTAGTTAAGGAGAATTAATATGGCCGCATGGATGCTTCCCGCCGCAATTATCGGCAGTTCACTTTTTGGTGCGGATGCAGCTAGTAGCGCTGCCGATACACAAGCCGCAGCAGCAGATCGTTCTGGTGCGTTGCAACGCGAAACCGCTAAAGAACAGTTAGCGCTTCAAACGCGTATGTACGAAGAAAACGTAGGGCGGCAAAAACCTTTCTACACCGCTGGCGTCAATGCGTTGCCTGAATTAGTTCAAGCGTCTAGGTACACGCCATTTAGTATGAAGACTTTCCAACAAGACCCAGGCTACGCATTTCGGTTGAAAGAAGGCCAACAAGCACTTGACCGATCTGCCGCAGCTCGCGGTGGCTTAATTTCTGGCGCGGCGTTAAAAGCCGCGCAACGCTACGGTCAAGAAATGGGTAGCCAAGAATACATGAACGCTTTTAATCGCTATCAGACTGAACGTGCAGCACGTCTGCAACCCTTGCAATCGTTGACTGGTATGTCGCAAACAACCGCTAATACACTTGGCACTGCGGGGCAAAACTATGCAGGCAGCTCGGCAAATATTGCCGGAAACATGGCAGCTAATGTTGGTGAAGCGTACCAAGGCGCTGCTAACGCTCGCGCGTCTGGATATGTAGGCGGCGCAAACGCGTTGACCAGTGGTTTAGGTACATACTTAAATTACCGCCAAGGAAATAATATGCTTGATGTATTTCGTGGTGGTGGCGGTGGGTATGGAGCACCTGCGGGCTATGGCACAGTAGTGCCTGGCGATTATTCATCCATGCAAGGATAAATTATGCCCATCGATCCTAGAATTGCTCTTGGCGTTCAGCCACTTCAAGTTGCCGACCCAATGGCAAGATATGGTCAAATGCAAAACCTTTTGGCATCGCAATCTCAACTGCGTAGCGCTGAAACTCAACAACAAGTGTCGCAAATGCAACTTGATCAAATGCGCCGCGATGAAGCCACGCTTAAACAAATTCAAGCTAAAGCCGTACAGGGTGGTGGCCCTAGTGACTTAAATAAAATTGCCGAAGCGTATATCAACTCAAGCAACCCTAAGTTTGTTGAGTTTGGTGTTGGCTTGCGTCAGAAGCTAGATGAGCAGGCAAAATTTGCCCAAATTATGGGCTTAGGTTTCGCTTCAACGCCAGCTATGCCTAGTGTTGCGCCTGCGTCTGGTGCTTTGGGTTCAGGCACGTATGACCCTAACGCCCCAGTATCTGCGCCAATGTCTACGTTAGCGCAAAGATCAGCTACAGGTACGAACTTACCATCCATTGGCGCAACCAACCAGTTGGCACCAGCGCCTGCGGCTCCTGTCAATCGGCTTGCACCTGGAGTAGACGTAAGCGCTTTGCGCCGTAAACGCGATGCTCTTTTGGCTATGGGTACAAACCAATCAATTGCGGCGGCGCGAGCCATGGACGCTGATATTGCTTTGGCGTCCAAAGAACCGGCATATCAAAATGTTGCCGGCGTGGGATTAGTTGACCCTCGCGATGGCCGCGTCATAGTGCCATCGGTCGAATCTACAGACCCTGTCGTTAAACAATACGAATACGCTAAAGGCCAAGGTTTTGTGGGCACACTGTTTGAATTCAAGCGAAAACTTGCTGAAGCTACGCGCGCGCCTGCTCAACCTCGTGCAGAGCAACCTCCTGTTGCGGTTATTGGGCCAGATGGTAAAGAAATTTATGTTACTCGTGAAGAAGCATTAACTAACCGAATGTCGCCCGCAGGAAAATCAGCATTAACAGAATCTCAAGGTAATGCAGCCATGTTTGGTAGTGCTATGGCACAAGCTCAACAAGTGCTAACTCAAGCAGAAAGAGAAGGCACAACAACTGGAGCTGGCACAGTTAATTTGGCTCAAGGAATTGTCAAGTATGTGCCTTTAGGCGTTGGCGATAAGTTGGTAAATGACATTTATGCGTTAGCGGTAAATGATCCAACCAAACTGTTTGGGCCTGATGTGAATCAACAAAAAGTTGGTCAAGCACAATTGGCCTTTGCTATTGCTTATTTGCGTAAAACGTCTGGCGCTGCTTTTGGAGCATCTGAAGTTGCAAATACGATTATGGAATATTTTCCATCTGTTGGCGAAGATAAAGCAGTTGTAAAGCAAAAAGCAGAATCAAGAAAAAGAGCAATTGCAGGCATGAAAATGGGTGCTGGTCGAGAAGGTGCAAAGTTTATTGAACAATATGAATCACCTTCTGGTGGTACATCAGGTTCAGGTGCAAGCGCATCCGATCCTTTGGGCTTGTTCCCTGCTAAAAAACCATAGGCGGTTGAAATGGCAACACTTATTGAATTTCGCCAACAAAATCCTGAGTACAACAATGTGCCAGACCTTGCATTGGCTGATGCGTTGCACCAAAAGTTTTATGCAGACAAGATTCCACGACCTGATTTTTTTAAAAAATTAGGTTTGGTGGGTGCCGATATACCTGGTGCAGAAAACGTCATAAGTTTGCCCAAGCAAGAAGTGTCCTTGCGTGACCGGATTATGGGTGTTGTTGAAACTCCAGCAATCATTGCTGGCAATATAGGCAAAGCAGTTGCAACCCCATTTGCTCAAATGGTTGGTGAAGCCTATGGTGGGTATGGAACTCCACAAGGCAAAGAAGCTGGCCAAGCTGCAGCTCAAGCAACTGCGGCTCAGTTTTATCAACCGCGCACAGAAACAGGCCCAGAAATTACTGGTGCAATTGGCAAGTTTTTGGGTGCTGTTCCACCCACACCATTGAGCAGTGCAGGGACGGCCTTGAGCACCCTTGCGCCTGCTGCAGTCAATCAGTTAAGCCCTATAGTCAGGCAGGCCGTTGCTCCTACTAGGAACGTGCTAGCAAGTGCCATGACACGCCAACAGCCAACCATGCAAGGCATGGGTGCTGCAAGCACTGCTGAAGACTTAATGCGGGAAGAGCGCCTGCAAAGATTGAATCTGCCTGCCACAGCTGGTGAGCGCACAAAGAACTTGGCGCAACAACAATTTGAGTCTGACATTGAGCGCGGCGCCATTTCTGGTGTTAGTGAAGGCAAAAAAGAAAAACTTATTGCAGAAATGAGTAGATTTAGAGAACAACAAAAAGAAGCCATTTCTAGAAAACTTGAAAGCATGACCAGTCAAACTGGCGCCGAGGTTGCAGACCCAACCCAAATGCGACAAGTTGGCAAACTTGTTGATGAAGCTGTGGTTAATGCGTTTGAAAAGAAATTTAATACATACAAGCAAGCCTATGCAAAAGCAGATACTGCTGGCGAAACTTTGCAAGAAGTTCCATATCAAAGCATTCTTGATTTCATAAATCAAAAAACACCAACAATGAGACAAAAGATAGATCCAATTTTGGATTCTGTTGCTGAATCATTAAAGATGAATGATCCAACCGGCAAAGGAACAATTTCAATTCGCGCATTGGAAGACGTATACCAAGAAGCTGGCAAAGTCAAAGGCTCACCTAATGCAAAACAATTAAAAGAACTTATTGACCAAGCTACTGAAGGCGCTGGCGGTGATCTGTACCGTTCCGCTAGAGCGCAGCGCAAACAGTTGGCTAGAGAATTTGAAAATGTGTCTAGGGTCGATAAATTGCTTGGCACCAAAGCTGGCTATACAGACAGGCAAATTGCTTATGAAGACATTTTTAAGCACGTTGTGCTAGATGGCAGTTTGGAAGAAATGCGAACCGTCACTACTTTGCTTAAAAAAGCTGGTCCACAAGGTAGGCAGGCATACGCTGAATTACAAGGCCAAACCATTCAGCACTTGAAAGACTTGCTCACAAAGGGTGATCAAATGTCGTTTAAGAATTTTAATACCGCGGTCAAGCAATTAGATTATGACGACAAGTTGGTTTATATGTTTGGCAAAAGAGGCCGTGACGAAATAGTTGATTTAAGGGATGCCTTAAAAGACATTTTGGTCAAGCAGCCTGGTGCCGTTAACTATCCAAATACCGGCGGCGCTGTTATGCGAGGATTAGAAGGGCTTGAAGCTATTAGATTGCCTCTTGCAAAACAAGCTGCACAATTTGAACGTGGAAGACAGACAACCAAGCGCCTTGAAGAGGCACTCAAGCAGCCAAACCAATTGGCAGCACCATCTAGATCAAGAAACAACCTAGCACCATGACTGACGATACCCCCACCAAAATAGCAGTACACGAAGCCGTTTGCGCTGAACGCTACGCGGCCATTGAGAAAGCCTTTATCGATGGCGACAGGCGCATGTCTCGGATTGAGTACTTGCTCTATGTTGTGATTGGTGCGGTGTTGCTCGGGCCAGGCTTTGTTGGCGTAATTGTCAATAAACTCATAGGGGCGTGAAATTGATCCGTTCACCGCAGCCCTTGCCGCCATTGCTGCAATTAAGCAGGCCGTATCTTTTTACAAAGACTGCAAAGCGGCTTCCAAAGATGTCACCAACATCACAATGGAGATTTCTGGTTACATCGGTAAATTTTTTGACGCCCACGAACAAGTCAAAACCGCAGCCGCAGAGCAGAAAAAGAATCCACCAAAGGGTAAATCACTAAAAGCCCAAGCCCTTGACAACATCTTTCAAGAGATGGAGCTGGAGCGCCAAGCTGTTGAATTAAGAGAATTGTTGATATACGGTGTTGACCCAGCTTTGGGGGCAGTTTGGACAAGGTTTCAAGATGAGTTTGAAAGGTTGCAGGCTGAACAAGAAAAGGAAAGGTTAGAGCAGGAAGCAAAAGATAGAATCGCACAATGGCAACGGCGAAAAATGCTAAACCAGCTTCAAGACAGGGCGCTAATAATCGGGGCGGTGATGATCGTTACCCTATACCTCCACCTCCTCTTCCAAGCAATCCGACAAATGACAATAACGAGATGGGGTTCTTGATTGCTTTTCTCAGTTTGGTCATTGTTTTTGCGATTCTTTTGCCTATCATGGCAATGATGTATCTTGACATCTTGGAAACAAAAGCAGAGACCAAGCGTCAGCAAGCGATAGTGCAAAGATTGATCAATAAAGCGGAGGAAAACAAATGATTCCAATAGTCGCATCCCTCCTCGGTAGCCTAGCCCAAAACGGACTAACACTACTCTCCAGCGCCATCCAAGCCAAAGGCAAAGAGGTGGTTGAAAAGACTTTGGGTGTAAAGATACCTGATGACCCAACGCCTGAAGACGTCAGCAATCTGCGCCAGCTTCAGTTTGAACATGAAGAGCGCCTGCTTGAGTTGGGCATCGAGAAGGCCAAGATGGAACTGGCCGAACTTGACCTGCTGGCCAAGGCCGCGCAAAACGACGCCGACAACATCACCGACCGTTGGCAAGCCGACATGAGCAGCGACTCTTGGTTATCCAAAAACATACGCCCCATGTCGCTCATAGCGATTTTTTTGGGATACTTTCTGTTCGCCATGATGTCAGCCTATGGGTACAACGCAAACGAGTCCTACGTCACCCTGCTGGGCAATTGGGGCATGTTGATCATGGGTGCCTACTTTGGTGGGCGCACAATCGAAAAACTTGCTGATATGAGGAAGAAATGAGCTTAAACACCGAACAAGCCGCATTCCTGCTGGATATGTGCAAGCTGATCCAATACGCCACCGACCAAGGCTTCCTAGTCACTGGCGGCGAGTTGGCGCGTACGCCCGAACAGCAAGCTATCTACTTCAAGACTGGCCGCAGTAAGACCATGAACAGCATTCACCTCAAACGCTGCGCTATGGACTTGAACTTTTTCAAAGACGGCAAGATCATTTGGGACAAAGCAATCCTTGCGCCGTTGGGCGCGTACTGGGAAACCTTGCATCCAAAGAATCGTTGGGGCGGCAATTTCAAAAGCCTAGTGGACTGCCCCCACTTTGAGCGCAACGTCTAATCTATATTTTCAAGATGCGCCAATACTACGGCAAACAAGATCAGCGTTCCCACACCAATAATGGCACCAATGACCAAAGCAATTACGGTTGCAATCATGTCTTTTCCTTGAAATCGTAAAACCAATCGTCCCCTGCGCTCCACTTGCTTGTGCCGTCTACTGTCCAAAATCTTTGGGCTGCCTGAAAGTCAGGAAACTTTGTCTCAGCAGGAATTAAAGACTGGTCATACCACAGGCATCTGTTGTTGGGCTGGCAAGCAAACTGACCGTTGTCTAACGCTATCCAGTTAAACGACTTGTGCTCCTCGGCCTGCTCTGTAAAGCCGGTGTCCAGCGCCATTTCATCAGCGCAAAAGTCCACGGTAAACAAATAACGACCAAAGTGCCATTCTTTGTCCTTACCAAAAAACTTTACGCCAAGGTTGCGTAAGCCAATCTTTTCAATGATGGTGAATCTGTAACCCATGCAATCCCAAAGTTGAAGCGTGTCAATGGTCAAGTCACCGTGATCTTCTTTCCACACGTACGCATGAATAGGTAGCTTGTCGTACAGCGCACCATATGCTGGCAGCAAGGACTCAATGCGGAACACCTGGCCTCGCAGGGCTTTGAGGCTTACCCAGATGGCTGGCTCCAACTCGCCATGCCCTTTGGTGAAGTTATATAAAAACTCGCGCCGCACAAAGCACTTTAAGGGCGGCAACGATGCCACAATATAGCTCATTTCAACACCTCTCTATATGCCTTGATGGCGTCTTTTAAATCGTTTTGCAACTGCTCAATATGGTCTTGTTGTTGTTGCATCTTGACGTAGGCTTCAGCCGCAAACTTGGCCAAGTTCTCATAACTCCATGTTTCAAACGCTGGCATCGCGCTTCTCCTGTAAAAGTTTTCTAAGCCACTTACTCGCGCCTAGCTTCAACCATTGTTCGTATTCGCTTTGCGTCACACGAACGCCAATAATTTTTCCTGCTTTTGTTAACTCACTCTTTGGTCTTGGCATGGGTGCTGCTCTCCTGCTCTTTTGGTTATAAAAATTAAATGACATTTAGTACAACGCCAAACTAAACCGTATTCAACTATGGTTTGCCCTCGGCCACGCAAGCGGCCAAAGAATGTTTTAATTGCTTCAATCATTTTTCCCCCATCGTTTACATAGTTCTTTTACTGTCTTACTTTTTTTCTTTTTCTCACACACCGCGCTCTTCGACGCCTCTTTTGCTTTGACTTGTAACTGCCAAGGCGTAAGAGGTTGTGGTGGGTCAGGAAACAACCCGTTGTACCCCACTGTGCCTAGCACTGCGCTGAGAATGAGCTTGTCAATCATGGTCGTTTAGCCTCCTGCAAAAGTTCAATACTAGCATATTGCTAGAATGGTAAACAATCCCAATCCCAATGCTCGCAATCAACTGATCCTTGCAACCAATCGTCTGGTGGCTTTGCTTGATACTGCCTGCACTGGCCGTCGTACTTGTTGCAGCTGGTGCAATTTACTTTAATTGCATCAAGGTCAGCCAGCTGCTTGGCTAAATGATCTTTGATGGCGTTCAGTTCAATCAAATTCATAGTCTTTTACCTCGGTGTATTTGCCGTTCTTGCGTGTCGCAATCCGGATGGGTGTTTGCAAATAGTCTTGGTCTTCCTGCAAAATTTCAATAGCATGGGCAACCGAATTGGGAAAACTTCTTAACTGGCTGCGATCCAACCACCAAACCACAGCTTTTTGGCTGGCATACCCAACGTGATCAAAACAAACCCATTCGCTGGCGCACTGCAATATGCCGCTGTAGTATTCAACCCTCATAGAGTCAGGCTTGCCCTCTTTGCGGTGGATGGCGTATTTCACCCTAGTCACGTCATGCCAAACCAGCACGGTCTCGGCCTGCGCGGATAACAGCGCAGCTAGAGATACTTTGGCATCCACCGGCTTGGCCTCCTCCTCGCGGATTGTGGCGCCACAGGCAGTGCAAATAAGCGCCTTGGCAGCGTTGCGCTCGCCACACTCAGGGCAGATGCTGTACGGTCCTTCGGTGTTGCCACCGGCCCGTTTAGCCCGTCCCTTAATGATGTCTACCGGCCCCAGGCGCTCGACCGTGTCGGTGAAGTCCAGCACCAAGCAATTCTCTTTGCCGTCAGCAATGCGGGTGCCGCGTCCCATGCCTTGGACGTACAGCACGGGCGACTTGGTTGGCCGGCACCAAATAATGCAATCAACGTCTGGCACGTCAAACCCAACCGACAGCGCCAGCACGGTAACCAAGCAATGAATTTGGCCAGACCGAAAGTCTTGGATCAAGTCTTGGCGCTCTTGCTTGGGGGTTTCCCCGCATACGACAGCTGCGGTAATGCCAAGGCCGTTAAGGTTGTCAGCCAAGCATTCAGCGTTGGCCACACTTGGTGTGAAGGCAATCCATTTGCGTCGCTGTGAGGCCATATAGACGGCTTCTTTGGCCACGTTCTCAAGGTAGCCGGCGACCACCGCGGATAGCTCGCCAACCTTATAGTCACCGTTAGCAATGCCGACCTGGCTGGCATCAATGCGAGTGGTCATCTTCTCGGTGGGCGGCACCAATGGCGCAATAAACTTTTGCTGCAGCAGCTCGCCCATGGTCACCTTGCTGGCCGTGCCGGTGAACAATGGATTGTCACCGTCGGTCAACCAAACCTGATTGCCCCTAAATGGCGTAGCAGTCATGCCAACCGTGCGAAAGTCGCACAGTTCACCCAATTTGGCCAAGAACGTGCGGTACATCCCTTGTGCCTTAGTGTCTACCAAGTGAGCCTCATCAATGATCACGGCCTTGATGTCACCCAACAGGTGGGCGCTTTTGTGGATGCTGCCAATGGTGGCCACAATCACGTCAGCTTGGTGTTGCTTCTTTCCTAAGCTGGCGCTGACAAACCCAACGTGGATGTCGTCCGGCAGCAGCGCCTGCAGCTTGGCCGCATTCTGCTCGGCCAGCTCTTTGCTGGGCACCAACACCACCGTGCGGGGGTGGTAGTCTGGCCACTGTGCCCACATTTGTCGCACGATCTCGGCGCAGATCACCGACTTGCCTGCTGCGGTCGGCAGCACCAGCAACGGGATGTCGCTAGCGTCTTGGTGCTTGGTCCACCAATTGAATAGATCGGTGACCGTGCGAGACTGATAGTCGCGCAAGATCATACGATTCTTCCATCATATTTAACGCGAATCTTCATCACATCTTCATGCACCAGCACGGCCTTGTCTTTGGCTGCATGAATTTCGGTGCTGGCTAAGTGCTTGGGGTTTACCTTGGGGTCACCATTGGTAAATTGCTGGCCGTCATCCAGCTGGTACACCACGGCGTCACCGTCCACGTCCACCGGCTTTGCAAGCCTGGTCAACAGGATTGGGATGTACCGGTGGTTCTCGCAGCCCTTGCGCTGTTGGTCAACGGTCAGCTCGGTCTGGTGCGATGCACAAGACCAAACAGCTTTGCCGGTCAGCTCGGGCGTTACATGGGCGCAAGATCGGCAGGTGGGTGTCGGTAGCTTCTCGCCATGGCAAATGCTGTGGTAGTCGCAGAATTTGCACTCGTACCAGGTCGGATCAGTGCTGATCCCCACAGGCGGCTCGGCAGCGGTAATGATGGCCAATGCCTTGTCTACAATTTCCTGCGCTGCCTTGGCGTCATACTCTAGGCGCTCGGTGTAAATGTCGTCGTTATCTTTGTTGACGACAATGTAAATTGCTCGGGTGCAACCATTTTTACCAAACTCAGCAATCGACCAGTGCATATATGATTGCATCTGCGCCCAGTGCTCGGGCTTGGCCTGCTTTACTCCGGATTTTTGCATTTCCCGAAAATACTTGTCGGATGCTGTTTTTATTTCCAGTATGTGCGGGGTGCTCGGTGCTTGGGGTAAGCCGGTCACAATGCCGTCGGCGTTGCCTCGAAAATGGTAGCCGGTGCTTGGCTCGCTCCAGCCAAACTGCTGACCAGTGGCTGGGTTGGCGTCATACACCTTGCAGCCAATGGCACGTAAATCAGCATAAACCCTTGGCTCTTGCAAATGGCCAGATTGAAACACTCGGTACAAGCGGCCAGAGAATTCAGCGGGTTTGGACCATCTAAAAGAATACCAATGCTGGCGCAAGCAAGGCTTGCCAATGGCGCTGGCGCCAAGGTAAGGGCGTTGTAGTTCGGCGCCATACTTTGCCTTGTAATGGGCAAAGATGGCGTCGGCCACAGGGTCCACAACAGATGCGGGAACTGCGGCCATGGTTTACTTCTTCGCCCAAGCGGGTGCCTTAGACACTGGTGCAGCAGCTGGTGCGTCGGCAGCGGCCACAAAAGCCACAGGGGTGCCACCGGCAGACTCATAGCCCTTAATGTTGTTGCTGGCCTGATACTGGCCTTGGGCTTCGCGCACCACCACCTTGACCTTGACCGGCTTAAAGTGCAGAGCTGCAGTGTCTTCCAGCTTGATCACGTTGACAGCGTGGCACAAGGCTGAGAGCTGGCTCTGAGCAATGCGCTGGGTGTCTTCGTTGGTGTGCTGGATGTTGAGGTTCTCCCAAACTCGGCGGCCCTTGTACTGGCCGTCTAAGATTTCAAAAGTCATCTTCAAGCCTGTGCCGTTGCCAGACTTTAAGGGTCCAACGTCGGACTCGGTGCAGTGGGCAAGGTAAGTGCCTGCAGGGATCGGGCCGGTTACGGCCTGTGGTGCAACTGTTGATGCGTCAAAAGAAAAGTGTGCCATTTTGTGTGTTTCCTAGTTAATGGTTGGACTGAAGATCAGGACTGTGCCGCGGTAAGCGCAGCCTGGAATGTCGGCCAGTCAAGCGACATATTGGTAAGGCCAAAGCGGTTACCACCGCAATGAGCTGGATGGGGTTCAACGTGCAGGATGCGCTCGCCGGTAGTAGTGGCCTTGGTTTCCTTCTTGGAAAAGCCTGCGTCGGTCTTGCTAGTAAAGATGCGGTAGCCGGCATAGCCAATGATGTCAGCCCACTCTTGGATCAGTCCAGCGGCCTTATCGTGTAGCTTCAAGACGTGGGAGTCATAGCCCTCGGTCAGCGGGTCTTCAATGCGCTTGATCTTGTCGTGAGCAATCAAGATGATGCCCATGCCCTTGGCGGCTCGCAAGACTTCCAAGCCAGACAACAGGTTGCGCCATTCTTCGGCTGCAGCCACATAGCCCTTACCAAAGCCTGGCGCCTCAATGTTCTTCCAGCCATTGGCCTTGCAGACGTGCTCTTGCACCATAGGTTCGAGCCAATCGAGCGAGTCAATGAACAGGGTTTTAAAGTCATGCTCACTGCTAATCAGTGTCTCAATGGCTGCATAGACTTCGGTCAAGCCGGTGGCCAAGGGAAAAGCGTTGGCGTCAACAGCGTCGGCGCCATCTTCGGTCAAGATGCCAATGGCGTTGGGCGCCATGGCGGCAAAGGTGGTTTTACCAATCTTGCCTTGGCCAACAATCACAATTTTGGGGGCACGTACACGGCGGGTTTTGGAGATGGACTTTAAGTCAAACATTTTTAGTCTTTCAAAGTGATAGAAGGTTTTGCGGGTTTACTGGTAATGAATTCGGCGGCTGCTGAATAGGACACGGGGTCTAGGTCGGTTAAGGCTCGCAAGTTTTTGAGTTCGACCTCGGCTTTCCAACGAAAGGCTCGCTGGGCGTTGGCCGGCAAAGTCTCATAGGCTGCAGACAATTTGTCGCTGTCAACCGTGCGATTGAGTTTCCAGACAATGCTGAAGTCTTCGTCATTGTGGGTACCTTCACCAGATACAGGTTTTGAAAAGAGGGAAAGCATCTTTTCTTCAATGTCAAGGCGGTCGGCCTTGGCTTTTTCTTCGGCGGCTTTGGCAGCTCGCAAGGCGGTGGCTAGTTCAGAGATTGTCATTTTGTTCCTCTTTGGTGTATTCAAGGGCGGTGGCTTCAAGGTCATCAACCAGGTACTGCAACAGTAAATGGGCGATGTCTACTTCACCAACGTAGGCGCTGGCGAGGGTGCATTCTGCAACTAGGTCAGGCTCATAGAGCAAGCCCATAGAGTCTTTAGATCCTGACTCGGCAGGGGTGTAGTCAAAGTGGCAGACTAAGTCAACACCTTCGCATTCAATGTTGATCTCAAGCATTCCATCTGGACAAACGGGCGCCATGTTCATGGTTGTGTGCTCCAAGCGGCCACCAGTGCGGCGGCGTTATAAGGGATGGGGGTAACGGTGGACAAGTACAGGCCCTTACCGCGTTGTTTACGGCCCCAACCGTCTGTTGCCTTAATGTTGCACAGCTCACGGCGCCTGACGGCGTTGTAGACGTTGTGGTGGGTAAAGCCAGCGTCAACCAGTTCTTGCATGGTGCGTGGCTCTTGGCAAAAGTCTTGCAGGTCGGTCATGTTGACCACCAAGCAACAAGGAGAGTGGCCAAACCAACGCCAATGGCGGTGGCTGCAAGGATGTCAAGGATTTTTTCTTTCATAATGTGCTTTCAAGTTAAGGGGGCCGTGGCCCCGTGGGTTTTGGTTAAGCTTCGGCTTTTTCGGCAAATAAGCGTTTGGCTTCGGTGCCTTGATCAATATAGGCGTCAGAGCCATAAGCTGGATCAACTTCAAACCAGCATGATGTTGTCAAAGCTTTGCCTAATGACAAAGCGACATTGACTCTAGCAGCTAACTCTTCAACAGTAGCTACGACATCTTGACGAATATCGGCAAAATTAGTTTCGCCAGTTTCTTCGCACTGAACAACTTCTACACCAGCAAAAGATTTTCTATGGCGAAAGCGGCGACCAGCTGCATTCTCAATTAAGACATAATATTTTTCAGCAATAAATGGGTGACCGTCACAAGCAGTGCCAGCTTGGTACAAATCAGATACTACGTATGCTTTAAAAGTTGTTGCGTTTGTCATTTTGTTTCCTTTGTGTTGTTGGCCGTTTGGCGTGATGTGCAGAGAACCTATTTCCCCTGCCCATGACCAGAATTCTAGCAAAAAACTAGATGTTTCTAGCGGTTTGATAGATTATTTTATAGGTGTTTTCCCTATACCCCTAGATTTATAGCGATCTGCTAGACTCAATGGCTTATGAGCACACAAATAACACCAGATGAGCGCCGACAACTGGCAGAAAAAGTTGGCATGAATGAGCAGTATCTTTACCAATGCTTGACCGGCAGGCGTGAAATGTCTGCTTGGGAGGCGGTACGGATAGAGCAGCAAACTGAGGGAAGAGTTAGCCGCAAGATGGTGTGCCAGGGCAGTTGGCAGTCGATATGGCCAGAGCTGGTGTCAGCTTGAATGAGTTGGCTTTATTCGCAGGCGCTGGTGGTGGAGTACTTGGGGGACATCTCCTTGGATGGAGAACAGTGTGTGCAGTCGAATGGGAACCTTACGCAGCTTGCGTACTTGTCGCCAGACAAAATGATGGAATTCTCCCGCCTTTCCCGATTTGGGATGACATTCAAACCTTTGATGGAGAGCCATGGCGAGGCATTGTTGACGTCGTTTCGGGCGGCTTTCCATGTACTGACATCAGCATCGCAGGACGGGGAGCCGGACTTGATGGAGAGCACTCCTCCATGTGGTATCACATGGCGCGGGTGGTTAGCGAAGTTCGACCACGATTCGTATTCGTGGAAAACAGCCCAATGCTCATTCATCGAGGACTCGGACGAGTCCTTGGCGACCTTTCCTGCCTCGGGTATGACTCGCGGTGGACTGTTATGGGAGCTGTCGATGTTGGAGCACCGCATCAAAGGGACAGAACGTGGATTGTGGCGAACTCCAGACACGGGGGGGGGGGACATCTGGCCTGCTCAAGCAGGGCAAGAATCATCGAGAGAATGGTCAGCCCATCCAGATCAGATTGGTGGACCAAGTGAACAATCCAAGATTATGGCCAACTCCAGTGGCCAGAATGCACAAAGACGGTGGAAATCCCTCGGAGTACAAGAGGAACGAGATCCCCCTAGCGGCACAGGCTGGTGGGCCATTGAACCCAACGTGGGTAGAGTGGCTGATGGGGTGGCCGCAAGAGTGGACAGACTTAAAGCCATTGGCAATGGACAGGTTCCAGCAGTGGCAGCAACAGCATGGAAATTACTAAGTGAAAGAATTTAATGACTAGCCTTACAACAATATTCCCAAACGGCTTTGCAGCTGCCACAGCATCGACTGACCTAGTAGATCCTGTTGAGAGCTTTCGCCGGCATTGTGAGGCTGCAGGCTTAACCATCAAAGACTTAATACCTGATGGCGAGATCCACAGGGTGCCTCACGTGTCGTCGAAGAAGGGTGCATTAGATGGTTGGTACATATTGCATACCACCGGCAAGATCCCTGTGGGGGTCTGTGGCTGTTGGAAGGAGCCTACGTTTGAGGCCAAGTGGGTAGCAGACACTGGGCGGGGCATGAGCTTTAGCGAGAGGTTAGAGCATGACAAGTGGGTGGCTGAGTTCAAGGCCAAGCGAGAGGCTGAACGGTTGGCGTCGCAGGCATTGGCTGCAGACAGGGCAGAGGAGGAGGTTGGGACGTATACAGATGCCAGCGCAGATCATCCCTACCTTGTCAGGAAGCGCATTGAGCCTCATGGGATCAAGATTGACCGTGCGGGGCGGTTGGTGGTGCCGGTGATTGACCAGGCTGGCGAGATACTGAGCTACCAGACCATTGATGCTGATGGCAACAAAAGGTTCTTAAAGGGTGGCAAGATTGAGGGTGGCTTTTATGAGCTGCGTGGCAATCGTAAGGTGATTTTTATTGGTGAGGGGTTTGCTACCTGCGCCAGTATCCATGAAGCTACGGGGTATACAACCCTTGTGGCGTTTGATTGTGGCAACTTGGCCAAGGTGGCCAAGGCGGCCAAGGAGATGTTCCCTGGCAGCCGGATCGTGATTGGCGCAGACAATGACCAGTTCACTGAGGGCAACCCTGGGGTGACGAAGGGTAAAGCTGCAGCCAGTTTAGTGTTTGGTGAGATCGTTTACCCCAATTTTGCGGAGTCTGACTTGCCCAACAAACCAACAGACTTTAACGACCTGCACGTGCTCCAAGGCTTGGATGCGGTAAAAGAGCAGATTGAGCGCGTAGCAGGTCCAGTCAAGGACAAGCTGGCATTTGAGTTCACTAGAGCAGACAATCTACAGCTGACCCAAATACATTGGGTGGTGGATGATTACATTGAGAGCGACTCATTGGCGCAGGTCTTTGGTGACCCAGGCGGGGGTAAGAGTTTTGTGAGCATCGACATAGCCTGCTGCATAGCCACTGGCAAACCATGGCACGGGCACCAAGTACAGCAGGGGGCGGTGTTTTACATAGCCGGCGAAGGCCATAACGGCCTTGCCAGAAGGTTCAAGGCGTGGGAGCTGGGTAATGCCACTAGCCTACAAGGCGCACCACTGTACAAGAGCCACAGGGCTGCACAGCTGTACGACAGCACCGAGGCGGCCATTGTGGCTGAGTCAGTCAAGCAGCTGTCAACTGAAGCAGGCTGCATACCATCTATGATCATTATCGACACCGTGGCCAGAAACATGGGCGGGGACGAGAACAGCACCCAAGACATGAATGCTTTCATCCAACACTTGGACACCTACCTGCGCCAGCCATGGAAGTGCTGCGTCTTGGTAGTACATCACTCAGGTGCCATGGACAAAGAGCGTAGCAGAGGCTCCACAGCCCTCAGAGGGGCGCTAGATGCCGAGTACAAGGTAGCGTTGGACTCAGGCACCAAAACCATCCAGTTTGAGTCCAAGAAGATGAAAGATGCCGAGATGCCAGCGGCAAAGAATTTTCAGATTACCCAAGTCGATCTACCCATATTGGACAAGCACAATCTACCAGTCAAAGGTGCCTACCTTGTCGGTGTAGACATCAGCGGCTTAATCAACCAGGTGCAAAAGAAGACCTACCTCTCACCAAACCAAAAGATGGTCATGGAGTGCTTGGTGCTGATCGAGGTCAAACGCGAGCAAGATCAACTCAGCCATCCAGTGCAATACGATGAGTGGCGAGAGAGCGCCAAAGAGCATGGGGTGAAGAACAATAGATTTTGGGAAGTAGTAAAAAGTATGATTGCCAAGGGGATGGTGGTGGAGGCTGATGGGGGTTATCGGAGTCATCCAGACCATCCGAAAGCATCCGAAGTCATCCGAATCGGATGATGCAGGATGCATCCGAATTATCATCCGAATCATCCGAAACCATCCGAAGTCATCCGGATTCCCACCCCGCCAATCATCCGAATCCTTCCTCCTGTGTCTATAGACACAGGAAGGATCGGATGGCGGATGGGCAGGATGGGATCGGAAGGACAGGGAAGTTGGGAGAATGGAAAAGGGAATGGCAAATGATTGAAATTAGGGTGCCGATCAAGATTGTGTCGGTTGCGAACTTAAGGTTGCATTGGGCTGTAAAGGCAAAATTGGCTAAAAGTCACCGGTCAAAAGCGTTCAGCGCATTGGCGTCGGTTGCAGCACCACCAGCTCCACCATGCACACTGGTGCTCACCAGAATCGCACCAAGGGCATTAGACGGTGACAACCTGCAGTCAGCCTTTAAAGCCGTGCGCGATGGTGTCGCAGACTGGCTTGGCGTTGACGATGGCCACAAAGGTTTGGATTGGCAATACAGCCAGCGCAAAGATGGACCCAAAGTCTATGCGGTTGAAATTGAAGTGATAGCATGATGGCGGCATTGCAGTTGCCACTTTGGGGGAAAGCGTTGTGTAAGTACCCCGCTTTTTTGGTTAATCAGAATACGGGGAAATGTCGGGGTGGGCGATTCTCGGCGACAATTTTCCCAATTACGCGCGCGCGCACGGGGCAGGCATGAAAACTTTGGCAGAAAAAACAACCAAAACAGGCGCCATTATGGGCAGGCCGGTGGAGTTTCCCATCGAAAGTCCAGTGTGGCAGCAAATCATTGATGAAATTGCTGGCGGTAAAAGCCTGTCTGGTGCCTTGCGCTTGGAAGGAATGCCCAGCTACGGTTTGGCCAAGCTAATGATCCGAACTAACCCAGAATACAAGGAAGCCTACGAAAAGGCCGTAGAAGACCGCGCAGACCGTTTGGCAGAGGAGATTGTCGAACTGGCTGATATGGTGCCTCCAGACGGCTTAGAAGGTACTGCAATGAGCGCCTGGGTGAATCAAAAGCGCCTGCAGGTCGATGCTCGCAAATGGGTGGCCAGCAAGCTCAAGCCGCGGACATATGGTGACCGGCTCGATGTTAGCGTCAGCGATAACAGGATCAGCGTCATTCAGGCGTTGGAGCAGGCGCAGGCTCGAGTGCAAATTGGTATGGCAAAAACAGACGATATCGTTGATGTAGAACCTAAGTAATATGTGGATATCTTAT
>Ga0181351_1000032_pt1 | contig 37962 bp, 64 predicted proteins | sample Su13VDMM15SD_FD_170485 | JGI IMG/M metagenome (GOLD analysis project Ga0181351, IMG submission 170485) | Freshwater viral communities from Lake Michigan, USA - Su13.VD.MM15.S.D | ecosystem: Environmental > Aquatic > Freshwater > Lake | place: USA: Michigan | collected 2013-07-16 | reverse complement strand
ACCGCCTTCCGCAAGCAGGATCAAGAGGTCAACCCGTTTGATTTCGGCGTCCCGATCAGGAAGCGGGTGTGCCTGTGGCTTCGCGGGCTTCCGCTGCTTAAAACGATGCCGCCAATAGATGTCGCGCCAGCGGCTATATACATCCGCAAGACAGGCGCTCGCGCCGGCCAGCCATACCGCACCTATTTCCACCAAGGGAAGACGGCCAAGGAGCGCGCTCGGTTCTTTCCGTGCATTGCCGAGGCGATGGCAACTCAGTGGGGCGCTCTCGACAGCTTGTCGGTGGCCGCATGACCAGAACTGCAAGCTCGATAGGTATCGAGCGGCCCTTCCGCCGATGAACCAAAAGGAACGTCACATGACTGATCTTCTAGCACGGCTGGAGGTAGCCGAGGCGGGGTCGAGGGAGTTGACCTTCACCGTTGCGATCACCGCGAAGGTTACGGTCCCACAGACCGACGAGAACCTAGCCCGCTACGCCATCCTCGAAACCCTGCAAGACGCCGACACAGATTTCATCCGCACCGGGCATTGGGAGCGGTCAGGCATCCTTGCGGAATTCCACATCGACAAGATCGGCGAAGTCCTTCGCGCCAAAGGAGCCGGGGAATGAGCGCGGACAGATGGACTGAACTGGAACGGCTGGCGGAGGCGGCGACGCTAGGCCCGTGGTTCCGAGGCCACAATGACAACGGCTCGGCGCAAGGAGAAATGAGCGTCTGGCCCGATGCGCAGATGAACGGCGCGCTGATCGCAGAGTGCGGTGGCAAAATGCCTTGGGAGGGTTGGTTTGAACAGCCAGCAAAGGACGCCGCCTTCATCGCAGCCGCCAACCCCGCCACCGTGCTGGAACTGATCGCCGCTGCCCGCCAACAATCTCCCGAGAACAAGGAGCCAGGATGACCGACGCGCAAATCGCAGGCGCTGTTCTCTTCGCGCTGCTGACCTTGGCCTTCGTGGGGGCCTTCATCCAATACCTGAAAGGTGATGACCGATGATGAACTGTCAGAAATGTGGCGGCGAAATCCAAGGGTGGACCTGCCAAGGCTGCGAACAGTTGTTCTGCGACGGCGGCGGGAAGCTGGTCTTCGACACCCCCTCTCCCATTCCCGCAGCCCCCTCGGACGTGGCTGGGGTGAAGCTGTTTCCGCCCGAAACGACCGGCGTCCAGTCGCGCATCATCATCGTGCACCAGCTTCGGGCCAGCGCCGATATTCAGGACAACGAGATCACGCGAACGATGGGTCGCAAGGCCACGACCGACCGCGCATCATTGATGCGAGAAGCCGCCGCCCTGATCGAGTCCCTCTCCCATGATAGGGAGGTGATGCGGGAGGCGTTGGAGCCGTTTGCGAAAGCAGGAAAGGCTATCGACGCGAACGGCTTTGGCGTGGCTCTTTTCCCATCCGACCGCACCGCCTTCGAGGCCACATGGAGTGAAGGGGGGCAACAGTCACGGCTGACGTGGGGCGACTTCCGCCGAGCCACCCTTGCAAGCCTGAAGGGAGGGGCGTGATGGACGATACACTCGACATGGAGTCTGCGCCGCTCGACGGAACGTGGATTATTGGCATCGACAAGGATGGACGCGAGGCTCGCATTCAGTCGCGCGCGACCCACCCAATGCTGCCCGACCTGCGCCACTGGGGCGAGGGCGAAACCATCATCGAAGGCAACGGAAACTGGGAGCGCAGCAAGTGCTTCTACCCCGTCGCATGGAGGCCGACAGAATGACCGCCCCCGTCTCTCCCTCCGCGCCGGTGGCTTGGCGGTGGAACTACGACCTGACCGAAATCCCCTGCGCCGAAACCGTGCTGTTTCTCGCCGCTGCGGATGAGGACGGCATGGAGCGCGTGTGGCTCAAGGACTGCCCGAACGGTCCAGACGTTGGCGCTGTCGCATGGTCGCCGATTCCCGCAGCATCCCCAGCCCCCTCTATGGTAGGGACTCCAGACGCCGTGTGGAGTGCCGCCCGGGAAGCCTGTTCAGACACCGGGTCGCAGCAAGCCTTCGTCATGGGATGGCGGTTCTCACAACAAAATCCGGTCGCGTCCCCCTCTATGGTAGGGCTGCGGGAGAAGGTGGCGCGGATTATCGACCCGAGCGCCTTCATGTTCAGCGCCGATGAACTGGACGAGAAGGTCTATTCGCAGTCTCGCGCCCATGCTTTCGACCGGGCTGATCGGTGTCTCGCCCTTCTTGCGCGGGAGGGGGTGGGCTAGAAGGGCCACCAAGAACGGCGCGTAAGTTTCGCGTTCTCGACCCCTACCGCATCGCATATCTCAATCACGGTGTTAGCGCGGTTGTTGGCCTTGTCCGTGTCCGCATGGCGAGCGTCAGCAACCGTGACCCACCCTCCGATAAGATTCTCTTCGGGAGGTGGTGTTACCGGAACGTCAGCGCGAAGGGACGGGCCAATAAGTTTGCTACAGTCCAGCGCACTTTGGATGGTCGTTCCGCACCCGGCGACAGTAAGCAACCCAGCCCCTACGGCCAGCCTCGCCAGCGTCTTGTTCCGCATTGTCCGCTCCCTCAATAAAGTCCGCATTGGCCTGCGTCTGTGCATCCGTAGCCGCATCCCGCTCGTAACGCCCCTCAGTGGCCCGTACAGCGGCAGAACCGGCGCTTGCTTGTCCGGTAGCCTCTCGGGCCTTCGCATTGGCTGTAGCGGCTTCTTTTCGGGCTTGGCACATAGTCAGCACGGCCAGCACAAAACACAGCACGACAACGACAGCGCCAATCTGGACGAAGCGGGTTGAGAGCTTGTCGAGGCCCAGCATCACAGCACAAGCTCGAAATGCGGGCTATCGCTCTCGCCCTTTTCGCGGGGCTTGCCGTCACGGTCCCAGTCAGCACCCCAGCGGATAGGGGTATCCAGCGTGTCAGCAGCGGCAAACATGGCCTTGGCAACCACGTCCAGCTTCTTGTGCGACCAGTCCACGGGGTACGGAACCAAATCGACCGCATGGCCAAAGCCGGTTGTCGGGTTGACGAAGTGATTGGATTTGAGCGTCCACGTCACCTTTGGACCTGGTTTGGTCCGGCCTTGCGCGTAAAGTTCCGCCTGCCGCGCTGGAGAGCGGACGCCCTCCAGAACCATGAAGTCTTGCTTGGTTAGCTGAATTGCCATCTCCACGACGGCAACTAGCTTCGGATGCACCCCGATCAGGCGTTCGCGGGATTTTGGGCCTAGCGCGTATGTCATTGCGTCGTTCCTGCGTTCACTTGCGCCACATCCACGTCACGGCGAGCGCGGGCGGTATTGATAGCCTCAACGGCCTTGGCCCCATAGAGCGTAGCCACCCCGAGGAAGTAGGCCCCCGCGAAGATAGCCCCGTCGTTGCCATTCTCAACCTTGGACGAGATGACGATGGTAGCGTGGGCGGCTGCGTAGGACGTGGCAATGATAGCGAACGGGCGAGCGAGGTCGCCGATGAACGCTTTGACGCGCTCCGATGTGTGAACCGGAGGCACCTCTCGCGCGTTGATCGGCGTGTCGGTCACGTCAGCCCCAAGGCGGCAGAAATCTTCGGCAACAGCAGCGTTAGGACCGCTCCGGCTCCGACAGCCATGCCCATCTGCCAACGTTGGACCTTCATCACCGCCTCCAGCCGCTCCTCCAGCTTGTCGGCACGGTCAGTCAGGTGCTTTAGCTCGTTTGCAAGGACGTCCAGCGTCGGGGCGCTCATTGGAGAGCATCCGGCACAAGATCATCACCCCGGCGGCCAGACAGATAAGTGCGAAGCCGATCCAGACCATGACCCACCCCGACACACCCAAGGGCCAAGAGTTGAACGATGAAAAACGCGTTGACAGCCACGACATACAGATACAGCGCATGCTGCGTCAGCGTGTCCAGCTTCCACATGGAAATCACGACGACATGTAGCATAAGTTGCGCGACAAGGCTCCCCACTACCACGACTTTCCACGGCTCGCGATTTTTCAGCCACGCCCGATAGATCATCCCGGCCAAAAAAAAGTCCAGCACTGGCGCGGCCAGAATGGCCTCTGGGAAGCCGTATAGCATCACCAACAGGTTATTGATGACAAACACGACGGCCAGCAGGGCGCTGACACCCATCAGGTCTGCGTATTTTGCAGGCTCCGACCTGTAAGCCAGGAAACAGACCCCAAATACAGCAAACGTCGCCCCTGCGTACCAAACAGAAAGCGGAACAGCCGATAGAAGGCTGACGAGTTCTTGCCACGCCGTCATGGCTTGATCGGCCCATCCGGGTCGTCGACCGGGGGCTTGTCGGTGCCGCCACTGAAAGCGACGATGTTGTCGCCGTCACGCGATGCCGCATAGGCTTTCTGCGCCTTGTCCAGCCGAGCATGAAGGATGGCGTGATGCTCTTCAACCAGCTTTAGGGCCTTACGCATCGCCTTGACGGCTTCCTCGGACTTCATAAGCGCGCGCCCGATGGCGTCGATATGCTCTTGAGCGGTCATAGGTCAGTCTCCAATCTGGTCTGTGATGGTATGGTGATTTTAGGCCAACGCCAACGTCGTGACGGTGCCGGAACTGCCCCGATATTTCAACGCACCAGCCTCAACGTAGAGAACGCCCCCGCCCGTAGGGTTGGCGCTAGGAACAACGGTTGCGTTGGCGATGCCGATCACCAAAGTGCCTGAGCCAAACTGGCTAGCCGTGCCGAGGCCGAAACTGCCGTCTCGGGTAAACGAGGCCGTTGCAACGGTCGGGTTGCCGGTGCTGGTCGTGCTGCGGAGAAAGTCGAGGTTGCCTGTGCCAGCATAGTTGCTAGCGATTTGCCACGTCCGAGCGTTGGCCGCAGCGCCGGAGGCTCTGGCCCACAGCGTGATGCCGACGTTGTCCGCCGTGCTGGCCGATTGCAGACGCAGCAGGCCGTGAGTGTCGCTAGGCGCGGCCTCGATGTTGACCTGAGCGTTCGTGCCCGTCGTGCCGATGCTGACTTTGCTGGCGAAGTACGCCGCGCCAGCAGGGCTAACGGTGAACACGTCAGAGCCGCCGACCGTCGTCTTGATAATCCGCGACGTTGCAGCGGACGCCGTGTTGGTGATGGCGATGCTCAACGCAGCAGGAGCGCCCGACGTGTTCCACGTTCCGGTCAGGCTAATGCCTGCCGAGGCGTTGGAGCCGGTCAGGGAATAGCCCGAAGCAGTCAGCGGCACGGCGTTGGCCCCGCCAGCAAGGGTAACCGGCCCACCGAACCGCGAGGGGGTAGCGCCATCCGAATAGAACGCCCAATTGTTCGTCGCGCCAGTCAGGGCAACTGTGTAATACCCATACTGGTTCGTAACCACCGCGCCGTTTTGCAGCAGCGGCGCATCGACATAGGCCCCGTAGCGGTTCGTCACCGTTCCCGTGTCAATCGTCGGGAGGGTGAAATACCCGTACATGTTCGTCATCGTCTGGCCAGCCACGGAGGCTTGGAACGACGGTCGATCTTGGAACCCCGCCCAGTGGTCATAGGCGTTGCCAGCCATCGTCGTGTAGGCGTCGAAGGCCGCGAAGGCCGAAGACCCACCACGACGGAAGTAGGTGGCCTCCACGAAGCCATGACCGCTGACCGTGCTGGCGTCGTTCAGGTTCCGCGAGACCACCACTCCCGGCTCAGTCGAGGACGTGCCGTATTGACCGACAATGACCTTGTTCCCGAGTTGGGAAGTCATGGTCCCCGGCGTGTAGATCAGCCAGTTGTTCGTGCCCGTGGTCAGGGCTTCCGAATAGAAGGCGTACTGGTTGGTTATGGCCCCGCCATTCTCCAACGTAGGCGCCGCAACGTAGGCCCCGAAACGATCAACGACGGTGCCAGTGTCAATCGACGGCTTTGTAAAGAAGCCGTACATATCGGCCATCGTTTGAGCGCCAGAACCCGCCTGATAGGCAGGCCGGTCTTGGAACCCAGCCCAGTGGTCAAACGACTCGCCTTGCATTGAAGTCCACGCATCGAAGGCGGCAAAAGCCAATCCGCCCGGACGACGGTAAAGGCTCCGCTCAACGAAACCGTGACCGTTATCAACGCCCGCATCGTTCATGTTGCGCGAGATGACGATGCCGGAATCAGTAGCCGTATCGCCCTGCGTTCCAACTCGCAGCGGAGCAAGGCCAACCGTGGAGTTGGTCGTAATGGTAACAGCCGTCAGGCCGGTAGCGGAGCCGCCCGTAATGGCGACAGCGTTAGCGTCCTGATCGGCCATCGTGCCAAGATCGAGCGCGCTTTCAATGTAGGTCGCCAGAACCGCGCCCGTTACGGTCTTGAGCGCCTCGGTGCCGCGCGCCGCTGCAACCAGGTCGGTGCCAACGAACGTGCTTTGCGTTCCAAGTTCCTGATAAGTCTTGCGCGGAGGCGTCGTCATGGCTTGCCCTAGAACTTGATGATGTACAGCAGCGCAATGTTGCGCGGACGGGTTTCGGTGCCTCCGGTCGAGGCCGTGTCATAAGCCGTGATGGTTTCGCCGCCACCCGACGCTCCGGTCGTCGTCGCACCTTGGCCGCCCTCGCTAGAAGCGACCGGAGGCGACACCGAGTGAACGTGAGCCTCAAACTCATCAGCCTGCGCCGAACCGAACGCACGGGCAGGGTCAATGCCTCGTCCGTCATCCCAACCCCGCGCAAACTCGCCGCGCATATCCGGCACGTTAAAGGTCGTGGACCCGTCGCCAGTCCCAAACACTGTGCCGATAGCCGTAAACAGCGCGGCATACGTCGTGCGAGACACCGCAGCGCCGTCACACTCCAGCCAGCCGGTCGGAGCGGTGTTAGCGCCGTGCATGGTGATCGAGCCGACAGGAACCGCAGCAGCCCACGTTCCCGCCGCGCTAAGGAACTTGGCCGCAGCCGCATCGCCAGCAGCCGGAGCTGGGACCAGGCCCTTTGTTCCGCCCGTTCCGCTATCGCCCACAACCGCATTGAGGATGGTTGTGGCCTGCGTAGCGGTCAGGTCTTCCGGAACGCCCGTGCCTGCCGTGACCCTGCCCTTGATGGTCAGCGTAGCCATGTTGGCCAGCTTGGCGTTGGTGAACGACGCGTCCGGCACCGTGACCGTATCCGTGAACGTCGCGGGGTCATTGAACGTCGCGGGGCTTGCAAACGTGCTGGTTGCCGTCACCGTGAGCGTGTCGCCGATAGCATCGCCAAGCGACGTGTTGCCCGTGACGGTCAAGCCGGTAAGCGTCTGAGTGCCGACAATGCTCAGGCCCGATGCGTTCCACGTCGCTGCGACCACACCACCGCCCACCAGAGCGCCGGTGTTAGCCGAGGGGAAATAGATGCCGGTGTCAGTGTCACCAATCACCCCGATGGACGGCGTTCCAAGCGAGCCGCTGCTAACCCGCACACCTTGGGCAAACGGGATGGCAAGCGTCGTGGTGGTCTGGCCATCCGATGCAATGGACTGCGTAATAGCCGTCGAAAGGTCCGACAGCAGCGCGTTCCAGTCGTCAGACAGGATCGTCTGACCCGGAATAGCGGGGTTCCAAGTGCTGGCCGGAGCCGTGTAATTCCCAGAGCCGTTGCGCAATTTAGTCTTCCTGTCCTGCACTAAGGGTGACGCCCGCACGGATGCGGTTAGCGCCACGCGGGCGATTGATTGCGCGGGTCAGCCGGGCGCTAAACTCGTCGGAGTTGGCCATGAGAAGGTCCGCAAGCGTTTCGGCGTTGCGGCGGGCAATCATGTCGTCAAAGCCTTTGGCGAGTTGGCCGGGGATGCCGGGGATGTTCATGCCGCCGCGCACCACATTGCTTCCGACGTTGCCGCCACGAAGCTGCTGCTGAAACTCCTGATTAAACGCTGTCTCCGACCCGGCCCGCGCCCGTTGTCCAGTCGCTTGCAGAACCTCAACCAGGTTGGCCATTGGGTCCGAACCGCGAGCGCCCGGCGCGTTGGCATTAAGCGGAGGGAACGCCATGTTAGGGTCAGGGCGATTCACAACGTCCAGCGCGCCCATGACGGTGCGGCGCTGTTCCGGATTGCCGAACGCGCGGGCAGCAAAGTTAGCGCCGCCAAACTGGTTGTCACCCGTGGCAAGCAGTTGTTGTGCTTCCATCGCTTGGCGGGCCAGATGCTGACGAACAAGCGGGCCACCCACGCTAGGGTCAATCTCGCCCATCAACTCAAGAGCGCGAGCGGTTTCCGCCGCTTGGCCTTCAAACGGCTGTGCGGGAAACAAGGCGTCCGTTTGCGCCACCAGATTAGGCCGCACATCGGATTGACCAGCAATCGTGCCAATAGGTCCGCGCGCTAGCGGGTCGACAAACGCCGCCCTTCCAGTTGCCCCCGTTTGAAGGGCCGTGCGGTAATCAGGCGACGCTTGAGCGGCTATCTCTTTTGCAATCTCAGCCGACGATCCGCGTTGAGAAGATAGCGTCCGGTTAGCTTGCGTGTTGCCAATCGCAGGCGTTGCCGCTTCCTCAAGCTCATCCATTTGCTGGATTACGCGATTGATCGTCGAAATGTCATTTGGCGGGGCAGCCACAAGCGCCGCAAGTTCCGGCTGGCCCATAAGCTGCCGTGACGCCGCTTGATATGTCGGGTCACTGTTGAGAAAGGCCATCGCGCCCTCATCCACAGTTTGCCCCGGCAGCGCCTCATAAAACGGGTCAGCATTTGCGTTGACGCGCTGGCGCATCCGATTAAGAACGCCCCCCGCAGCCTCTTGGGTTTGTCCCGCGAGCGCAGACGGTTCTACGCTAGGGCCGATGCGGTCCAGTTCGCCACCGATAGCTCGCTCAACCTGTGCAGGGCGTTGCGCGAAAAACGGGGCCATGCGGTTTGTCTGGCCTTCCACAACACGCTGCAAACGGCCAAGGCCGGTGCCGCCGCGCGTGGCCTGCTGCACGGCTTCCGCGTTCGTCAGGTCAACGCCAAGCAATCCGCCACGCTGGCGAAGGGCCGCAGCCATCTGCAACTGCTGAGGCGTGACGCCTTCAGCCGCGCCACGAAGCGCAACGTCTCCACCGCCACGCAAGGCGTTAGTCGCTCCGACACCCAAGCCGCCAACCAGACCGCCGCCCATGCGGGCGTAACCTTCCGCAGCCGTGTCGCGCTGACCGCCGCTCATGCTCCGTGCAATCTGGCCTGCCGTCTCGCTCGTAGCAGCAGGGACAAGCCATGAGGCAAGCTTGGCACCCGTTCCGCCCGGTGCGACGATACCCGGCAGGAACTCACCAGCCGTGCGGGAGTATTCGCCAGCCATGCCTTGCGGCTGGTAATAGTCGCGTCCGATCATGTCGCGGACGCCTTCATTCAGTTGCTCGCCAGTAGGTCCGACGATGCCAAAGCCGGGCATATACTGACCGGGCTGACCACCGGCCATCTGAGCAATCGTGCCTTGCATCCCCGCGAGGCCCGTAATTCCCTCCACAACGCCGGTCGGAAACGACTTGGCCACGTCCTCGACAGCGGAGAACGGACGCTGCACAAGGCCGGGCGAAAGCGGCTCATCGCCAACCGTCACCACGCCCTCGCGAGCATCTTGCGGAAGCGCATAGACAGTGCCGTCCGCGCCCTTCACCCATGTCCCGCGCGTCAGGCTGGCCACCAACGCCTGACCTTCCGGCGTAGAGCGGTCGATGGTCGTCAGGTCAATCGGGTTGTCCTCGGTCATCCCAGGTTCGGAGTAATACTCCGCATCCTCGGGACCGCCGAAGTTCTCCTGCATGACGCGCACGATTTCTTCGTCAGGCGTCCCGGCAGGAAACTTGATTACGGTGCCGTCAGGGGCAACGATTTCGATGTCTGGTTCCATCTACTCAAGCCGGCCCGTGTTGGGGTTATAGCGGCGCGTTTGGCCGTTAGACCGACGCGGGGCAGCGGGAGCCGGAGCGCGTGGAGCGGGCGATGCCGGGCGCGGGTTGCGAGGCTGCGGACGAGGCTCCTCTTGCGAAGGAGCCTGCGAACGATAGGTGGCCTCGTACATCTGACGCGCACGGTCAGAACCGGCTTGCGTAAGCCGAGAAATGCGACCCAGCGACATATTCAGACGGTCAGCCGATTGGCTTTGCGCGAGCGAACCTGCCGTAGAGCTAAGGGCGTTGCGCTCGCTATCAGACAGCGCACCAACCCCGCCACCAGTCGGGTTAGAGTTGCGCATATCCTGAAGGTACTCAAAGCCGATATTTGCTCCGATGGACTCAAGGGCTTTCTGAAGGTCATGCGCCGGAGTGCCGGGGATGCGAGCTGCCACAGAGCCGATCAGGCCAACCGCGTCTGGGTTAGCCGCAATGATGCGTTGAGCGTAGGCAACCTCTTCCTGAATTGTCGTCGTCGTCTCAGCAATACGGCCAAGGCGCGACTCAAACTGAGGCCGCTCTTGTTCTCGCCTGTTTTCGGTTTCAATGTTCTGCGTCGTGCGCTGCCGCTCGGAGGTCGCGTCAACGTAACCCGGCTCGTTGACGACACGCCCGCCAATCCGCGACATTCCCTCCGGCGGCTTGTTGACAACGCTAATGACGCCATTCGGGCTTCGCTGAAGAAGCGTTCCCGGCGACACGCCAAACTCGTTGTTTTCGTCAGCCAAAAACGTGTCGGTTTGCGACGCTGCCGGAACGCCAGAGCCTTCAAACACTTGACGCGGCGAACCCACGCCAGCCGGATCGACCATGTAGCTAACGCCGTTTCGGTCGATGATTTGGTTTCTCTCCGCGCTAGGCGCAGACATACGGGCCTCGATCCCGTCTAGCTCGCTTTGCACATATGCCAGCAGAGCAGGGTCGCCAGTCTCTTGCGCGACGCGGACAAGGCGCTCAAGCCGTGCTTGCTCGCCCGGCGTAATGCCGAGCGCGTTAGGCGCGGCTTGCGGCGCGGGCGGCGGGGCCATTTGCGGAGCGGGCGCAGCAACAGGCGGGGCTTCCGGCATAGGCATAGGCGTCAAGGCCGGAGCCATCGGGACTGGCGCAGCGGGCGGTACATCGGCAGGCGGAATAGGTTGGCCAGCGGCGGGCAGATTGGACCCCATAACTTGGTTGACCGGCGCAGCAGTCGCAGTCGGAGCGGTTGCACTCGGGTCAGGCATGGGCGCGGGCATTTCAGTCTCCGGCACTTCGCCGCGACCCGACCTCGCAAGAAGGCCAGCCAACATCGCGTTGGTGCCGGTAAGCTGGCCCTCAAAGCGTTGCTGACGCTCTTGGCCTACTTCCCTCTCAGCACGGTTCGCACCCCATTGCGTGATGCCTTGGGCAAGCAGACGAGCGCCAAGCTCGCCGTAGCCGCCTCGAATATCGACCGGCTTGCGTTGTTCCTCCAGCAGTTTGGCCAGCATTGCCGAACGGCGAACCGCAGGGCTTTCCAGCAACTGAGGGGCAGGCATGGGGGGGCGAGCGGGCATTTTTACAGCTTCCCGTAATCGACCATGAGGAAGCCCGTCCAGTGACGGACAACCGCATCAATGCCAGCCTTCAGCACGTCCTGAGCCATCACCCCGACGTGACGCTTGCGGCCCCAAACGTAGCGATACTCATAGACCGGCAGGCCATTCGCCATCGTGCCGACGCGCTTGATGTCGCGCTTCAGCCGCCGATCAGAGGCACCAATCGCCGCGCCGCCAAGTTGGAACAGACCGCTCATCAAGGCTTGCTGTTGCGCCGCCCGCGCCTGATAGTTCTGGTTCTGCTGGTTGAGGCTCATCTGATTAGCCCCCAGCACGTCCGTCTGGCCTACGCTGGAGGGCGTGTACTGAATGCCTTGAGGCATTCCGACAGTGCCGGTTCCCAACAAAGCTTGAAGCTGCTGAAGCGGCTGATTCTGGACGTAAGCCCGCTCTTGCAGGCCCTGCGTCCGCGCCTGATTACCGAATGTCCCGCCCGCAATGGCTTGCTGAATCGCGCGAGATTGCTCATCACCACCGGCCTGAATGGCTTGATTGGCGGCGTTGGAATAGGCGTCTGTTCGATCTCTTGCAAAATCCTGTCGTAGATTTCGCGTAGCCTCGCTGTTTGCACCAAGGCCCTGAGCGGCAAGTCTCGCGTCCTGACTGCGTTCCATGCGGTCGAACTGCGGGTCAAGGCGACGTGTTCGGCTCGCATAAACCGAATCCTCAAACCGTTGGCGGTCAAAGTTAGGCGCGTCAAAGCCTTGCAACTCCGGCAGGCCCTCGGTGTTCAGCGGACGGCCAAGCGCATCGTTCACGCGGCCAATCTGCTGCCCAGCCGTATCGAGCGCACCACCATAGACAGACGTGGAGCGGTCGTAGTTCTGCTGCTCACCGGGCGAAAGCGTCGTTTCTTGACGGTAGCCACCTGGTTGAGTGGGGTCGGCAACATATCGCGTCGTGCCTTGCGGGCCAGACGTTCCGATGAGATTCAGCCTCTGCTGCTCACGGGCAGTAGCCGTGTTTGCAGCCCCCTGCGCGTTCGCAAGCTGGACAGGATCGGGTGCTGCGGGCGGGCGCGGTTTAGACACTTTACACTACCTCCGAAAAGGCTAGAGTGGCTTCATGCCTAGAAAGACCGAAGACCCAACCGTTCGTTTTTTCCGCTACGTCGATCAGAGCGGTGATTGCTGGATTTGGAATGGCGCGAGAAACCCGAGCGGTTACGGCTTCTTTGGCGCAAGCAAAGACGCCAAGTTCTTGGCTCACCGATACTCGTACACCATCCACCATGCCGACATTCCGGCTGGAATGTGCGTCTTGCACCGATGCGACACGCCCGCTTGCGTCAACCCTGACCACTTGTGGCTTGGGACGCAGGCCGAGAACATGGCCGACAAAATCGCGAAGGGTCGCCAGCGTGTCGGTGCTAAAGACCGTCACCGACTGTCCAAGGTCACGCGCGAAATGTCTGCTGACTTTATCCGCCGCCGTGCGGCTGGCGAGAAGGTTAAGGACATTGCCAAGACCGAAGGGCTTTGCGTGCAGACGGTCAGCGATCTTCTGAACGGGCGACACTGGACGGTTCGCGCCGAAACCGATGCGCTCGCCACTCACTCGCCAGAAGCCCTGAGATAACACAGTCATCGTCGCCATAGCCTCGCCTAATCAGTCCTTCGTGCTTGAAGCCGAACTTCTGTAGGAACTGGCGTGCCCTCCGAAGCTTTTTCGGAGTAAGCGAAGTGATCCTGCCGCACCCGAGCTGATCGAATGGGTAGCTAAGTATGCCGCTGATTAGGTTGGGCGTCAACCAATCGGGACGGATAGAGGCAAAGCTAACCTCTATGTTCCGATATTGGGGCTGATACGCGTTGAACACGACACCGCCAATGAGATTATCGTGCTTATCGACAACCCCGATAGCCTCGCATGGCCCCCAGTCCAATCCATGCCCGATCTGGTCCGCTACCCATTGAGCGACGAGAGGGGAGAACGGGCCGCTTACCAATTTCATTTGCGCTTCCTCCAAGGCGTAGGCATTATACGTCCTGCGAGCGGCGTGGAAAGCAGACACGCTGAGAATAGCTCACTGACCGTACGAGGCTTTCGTTGGACCCGTCTATCTGGCGGGCGAGTACGGAGCCGGAGTAGCGCCCGGCCTCGCAAGCTCTTCGCGGAGCCAGAAGCGCCCTCGGTTCACGCCGGGGGCGTTTTGCTTACAACTGCCCGCCCGTCTGGTTCTGGAACTTCAGGTTAAAGGCAACAATCTCAACGGTCGAGTTGGTGGCGCGGGAGGGTTCCTGAATAGACACAATGCCATCGCCGTCATACGAAACCACCGTGTCTTCATCAACGGCAAGGTCGAGGAACAGCAGCGGGTCCGGCTCAACCCTCAACCGCACGGCACCGCAGTAGCCAATCCCCGTAACGCTCGTCCAGCTATCACGCGTCTCGGTCGCGGATGCCCAAACGCTGGAATCCCAAACGCCAAAATCCCACGTTGCGCCCGTCGTCCTGATTGTGGTCGGAACCGCAGTCGGGATGCTTTCCTTGAAGTCCGTAACCACCTCAACGGCTGGCGAGATGTTGTTGGCAATCCGATAGACGGGTTGAAGCATCTCAAACTTCTTCAGGTCGCCGCGCGAACCGAAGTAGTTAAACGCCGTCTTCATATCCCCGACGATGCCCGTCTCATCGTCCGCATAGCCCGTGTCCCACTGACACACCGCGTCCGTCGTGCCGAAGAACATCTGGTCATTGGCCACAGCCCAACAGAACGCGTTGATGCCGGTGAACCGGCACCAGGCTCCCGTCTGGACGTTCTGCACAAACTGCACCGACCGCGACAGCGGGGCTTCCGGCACATTGAAAATGGCCAGCGTACCCTTTTGGTACAGCGTCCCTTCCCATCCGAAGTTGGACCGATACGCCTGCGACGCCTTCTGAAAGGCGTTCTGGATGCGCTGCGTCAGGGCGACGAGGTTCTCTTGTGCGCGGTCCAGCTTCAGGGCTTGCGAGAGAGGCACCACGCCGTCCGTGGTCAGTAGCACAAGGTCTGAGCCGTACTTGATTAGCCCACGACGCGAGAGCGGGAAGCCAAGGTCATACACCCCGACCAATGCCCAGTTGTTCGCGTCCGAAGGGTCGAGGCCCTGATACACCGCCACCTGACCCTGCGTGGTCACCCACACCGCCAAATCATCGGCACCGGAGCCGCTATCCAGCGTCCATGTGGCCTGACAAAGGATAGACCCGCCCTTGTCGAAGATGGGGCCTAGGTCCAGCAGATTGGCCGTGCCTTGGATAGCGAACGGCTCCAGAAACCACACACGCAGGCTGTCCTCTTGCACGAAGAACAGACGCCCCTTGTGATCCATCACGTCGATCAGGGTGCGCGGGTCCAGCGTAATCGCCCCAGCCGTGCCGGTGATGACCGTATCCGTGAACGTCGTGCCTTCGTAGTAAATCGGGTCGTTAGCCCCGTTGGCTGCGATCAGGAACGTCCCCGCGTCATTGGCGAAGTTAATCCACTGCCACTGAGCGTTGCCCGCACCGTTATAGACCTCTACCGGCGCGTCACCCTGGTTCGACACGTCAAAGATCGAGCCGCCGCAAGCTGCGAAGATGTCATCCGCGACCGACGCAAACCCACCGCGCCAGACAAGAATCGTCTCCACGGGAAGCGACAGGCCCTCCTGCCACGGCACATAGCCCTTACGCAGTTCGACATAGCCCGCGCGAGGAATGAAGTTGTCGAGTATGACCGCGTTCTCAGCAGGCATGTTGGCCAGCGGGGATTGTGCATCCCACCCACCGACCGGAGCCGGAATAGCCTTGCCGATGGTCACCCGTTGCTGAGAGCTGGACCGAATGGGCTGGCGACCGTAACGCTGCATTGCCTGCCTCATAGCGCCACCCACGTTCCCGAACGGTTCTGATAGCCTTGCGAGCCGATGTAGAACAACCGACCATCGGGACTGTCCGCAACATCAGGCAAGGTCGAGCCGTAGCCCGGCACATAGGCTTCAAACAGCGCGTTGATCTTCTTGCGCTGCGTCTCCTGATTTTTGGTGTCAGCAATGGTCACAAACAAGATCATGCGTGAGCCTCAGCACGGCGCGGCTGTACACCCCACAGCTTTTTCTCCGCAGCAAGGCGAGCCGCGTTGGCTTCTTCCGCTGAATCAAACCGGCCGACAATGTGCTTTTTGTAGTCGAGGTAGATCGACGCCACCCACTTGTGCCGATAGCGCGGGTCGAAGCTCACGCCCATATAACCCGACGTGTTGTTAGAACGCTCGCCGGTCAGGTTGTGCGCGTTCTTCATCCGCGTAACCGCGCGCAGATTACAGCGCCGGTTATCCAGACAGTCACCGTTGATGTGATCGACAACCTTCCCGCTGCTCAAGTCGAGGCCCATGCGCTCCGCAATGACGCGATGCATAAGCAGGCGTTTCTTGTTCTGCCGCCCACCCACGTCACGCACGGCATAGGCTGGCGTCCCGACAAGAGACGCACACCATTTGTGGTCAGCGAGGTCCGCATCAACGTCGTCAACGCGAGCAACAAAACCCCGTGTCAAAGAAACTTCCGACGTCATCCGGGGAACCCACCTAATTGAATATTAGTGGCCCAACCGTAATAATTTCCGCCAGTTGAATCAATGATTGTGTTGCCCCCGTCGCGAGCCATTCGTTGATTGAGTTCGCGCTGATAGGTCGCGAAATCTTCTCCGTACTCCAGACCCTTGGACTTCAGGAAGCGCCAGCGGAGGCCAAGCGGGAACAGCTTGTCGTCCAGATAGGTCAGGTCCGTATCCGCGAGGAAGGACGATTGCGCCGACCCAGCCGCTGACTGCGCCCAGTTGACCGTGATGTACTCGTAGGCAATCTCTTGCCCCGCGCCCGGTGTCGGGGTTACGAGGAACTGCCCGTCGCGCTCGATAAAGGCCAGAAACACGCGGTTGAGCTGCGGTTGAGCCTGAATCGCCTGCCATTCCTGCGGCGTGATCGGCCCGTACATATATCGCATGGTCGTTCTGTTGAAGAACGAGTTAGCGATGAAGTGGTCGAGGTCAGACGGCACCGCGCTCGATTGCACCGCGCTCGCCACCGTATCAAACAGGTGCTGGCGTCGCATGACCTGCCAATCATACGCCCCTGCTAGCTCGTCACCCTCCTCATTGGCCAGCGCGTACAGTTGCTGGACTTGAGCGTCAGTCGAGTTGACGACTTCGGTAGGAACCGGAATGGACAGCAGACGACACGCCCGCTGGACAATCTGAAGCAGGTTCATGGCCATGGCTTAGGCTTTCGGAGGGCGTCCGCGCTTCTTGGGCATCGGAGGGGCTTCGTAATCGGCGGGGACGTGCTTGTGGTCGTCACTCACCGGGCGGATTGGGGCGACCCCTCCAGGCTCCCCGTTGTCGTCATGGTCGAAAGCTTCAAGCGGCGCATCGTTGAACGCATCCGCAAGATACCGCTCGTACTCGAAAGCATGGGCCTTCTTGTCTGCCTCAGTGGCCACACGCGGGCCAATGACGGAAGACGAATCCGCCTGATAGCGGAACATGAGGAACTTGCCTTCTTTAAAGAAGGTAGCGCCCGGCTTGTACATCACGTCGCGTTCAAGGCCGCTCATGCTGGCACCTTTTCTGCATTGGCTTGGAGAGCCAGCGTCAGCTTTTCCTCAAGCTCACGAATCCGCTGCGTCATCTCCGCAAGGGGCTTCTCATTCTCGGTCTGCTCAAGGAACCGCTGAGCCTTCGCGCGGAGGGCTTGGCCACCCATCGGGACGCACTTGGCAAGCTGGCTGTCCGAAAGGCCCGCCAGAGCCTCCACGGTGCGGATGTGGACGCTGTTAAGCTCAATTACCTGCGAGCGGCCCACGCCTGCCCACTCATCCAGCGGCGTACCGCTTTCAGGGGCTTCCATGTTGGCCTTGAACGCAGCGTACTTCGTAGGCCAGCGGTCGCGGTGTTCGTCCTTCACCGCCACGTCAACGATGTTCTTGTTATCGCCCGGAACGATCAGCTCGACGTACTCAACGTCGGTCCAGACCTCACGGCCTTGCTTCTCCGATTGGAAGTTGTCCCGAACCGGCTTGATATGGAACCGAGGGATAATCCGGTCCCGTCCGTCTGGCGCTACATAATCCATCTATGTCCTCCGATACACAGTGTCATTTCCAATCCGCATCAGGCGAGAATAGCCGGGCAAGTCGGCTTTAGCGCCAAGCCCTTTCTCTTCAAGTACTATGATAGGCGAAAACTTCTCGATTGTCGCCCTCGCGCCGTTAATCGCATCCGCCTCCGCTCCCTCTATGTCCAGCCAGATCAGATCGCAGGCCGTCAGCGCCAGACCATCAATCGTTTTGACCGGAACCGCCGTCCCCGGCAGCGTCTTGTGAGAGCCGCAATTGTCGGTATCTATGCGAAGGACGCCGCACGTTCCGACCTCAGAGCCGAGCGCAGCGTTGAAGACGTGGACATAGGGAAGCCTTACGTTTTGAGTGAGGCACTCGTAGTTTTCCTCGTCCGGCTCAAACGTAAGCACCAATCCAAACACCTTGGCCAGCGCGAGAGGATAGACGCCGACGTTTCCGCCTGCCTGAACACAGACCCGCTTTTCCTTCACCAGTGGCAGGACAAGGGGCATAGCAGCAGCGCACTCATTCACCACCGCGTTACGGCAGCGAACGTCAAAGTCGGGCCACCAAAGGCCATCTATCTGTTTCATATCAGCGCCTCTTGCACCGGCTTGGCGACAGGCTCCGCAAACAGCCTCGGCTGCTTATAGGCGTCCTCGATACGGCGGCAGGCGATGTCGAAATAGGAAGGCTCGCGCTCGATGCCGATGAAGGAACGGTCGGTGAGGGCGCAAGCAACGCCCGTGGTGCCGGACCCCATGAAGGGGTCGAGGATGGTCTTGGTGTTCGGCAGGAAGCCGAGACACCACTCCATCAACTCGACCGGCTTCTGTGTCGGGTGAACCTTGCCGCCCGTCTTGTTGCAATGCGTGAACTGGCGCAGGGCGCGGTCGAGGCTAGACCATGCCAACTCGCCGTCCGCGAAGTCACCGCCCATTAGCTTTTGCCAATAGAGCCAGCCCTTCGACGGCGGCAAAAGGTCCGCGAAATAGTTTCCGCCCCAAATGATGTGCTGCCGAGCCGCCGCCAGCAACAGGTCGAAAACCTCCGCGTCGGGACGCTCACCATCCCAGCCCATTTTGGGCAAAACCCGATGGCCGCCGCCCTTTCGGTCACGAAAGCGCCCTCCGTCCTCGCCAATCCCATAAGGCGGGTCCGTAACAACCGCATCCACAAGGCCAAGCGTCGGCAGAATGTCCCGGCAGTCGCCCCGATACAGGGTGCAGTCGCCGATGGTTTCAATGCGTGGCGCACTCATTTTGCGAATCCTCGCTCGTCATATAGATGTCGGTTGGCGTCAACGGGATCATAAAAGTCCGGCTCATCCAAAAGCAGAAGCGCCCGATCAGCGTCCGTCAGCCGCTCTGGATACCACTTGAGCGTTGCCCATGCCTTGCGCCGGTCGTTGCCGTTGCGTTCATGGTATTGGCTGCTCATCGGCGCGCGTTCGTAAAGACGCTGACCGCAGCAAGCCAAAGCAGCCAGACGGCGAGAAAGCCAAGAGCGAGCATCATGCTTTCCCTTCGAGAATAGCGTCGATCATGGCCAGCCACGGCTCGCCGGGGCCAGCGTCTGGCTCTCCGCTCATCGCGTCCCACCCCGCGTTGTAGGTCTCTTGATCGACTTCCCTTATCGCCATGAGAGCGGCACGGGCCATCTCCAGATAGCTCCCGTCCGCAAATACGCCGTCAGCGTCCGAAAGGGCCGCAGCCATCTTCTCCAGCATCGTCATTGGCCACGACCCGCAAGAACCGCCCGAAAAACCTCGCGCTCTTTCTCTCGGTCATCCTGCGCGCGGGATTGGAGTCTCGCCATGTGCTGTAGAGCGGCGATTAACTCCGGCTTGTCCATTTGGTCTAGCGGCTTACCCCGCCACATAACAACATCATCAGCCATTGAGCAATCTCCCCATTGCCGGAATCAAACCGGACCCGTGCGCTATGACCTTCACGCCTCTATCACGAAGGTACATGAACTGTTGTTGGAACTCCATTGCCTGCCTAATCATCCAGCGGGCGCAAGTGTACGTCTTGTCGGCTAGCACGACTTCCTGCGTAGGCTCGCCGTCGTTGAGGCTCTGCGAATAGGCGTGGTGTTTGCCCTCCGCATACGAGCTGTCGAAGCCGTACAAGTGGATTTTCTTGTAACCCGACAGCCACGCCAGATTGATCGCCCTAAGCCCTACAGTGCCCCCACCGGGAACCAGAACACACGCGCGCTGGTCGGGGCCTTCATCAAACCACGGCTTGATAATCTCCATCAGTTCCTCACCGGAACCCATCGCATTGTGCCACAGAACAACATCATGCCCTGAAAGCGCATCAAACACGCACGGATGAACCTGCGAGGCGAGGAAGTAGCGCACGGATTTGGGCGCATCCTCCACCATGTGCAGGTTTTCTTCCCGCGCATCCAACATGACATGAGCGTCGGGCGTAATCCCCTTGTCCGTCAGGAACCGCAGGGCGTTGTTCACCGTGATGATCTTGAGGCCGCGCCTGCGATGATCCTTGATCGCCTTCACGCTGTCCGAAAGCGAGGGGCCGCCACCGACAATGACGCAGCCCTTCTCTTGCTCACCGAAGCCCGTGAACCACGGCAAGTCCCTAAGCACGTTGGCCCGCACGTTTCCGTAGGCAAAGTCATGGGTGACATTCATGCCCTTTAGCTCTGGCATGGCCGTGTAGCCGCCGACCTTCCAGACGCCCGGCACCCATCCTTCAGTGATTTCATCCGGCTTGGGCTTTCCGTGGAATATGACCGCCTTGGCCGTCTCGGGAGGCCATGCGACCGCATCACGATAGGACACGAACATCTCAGGCGGGAACGTCTGCCACGCGCTGACTTGGCTAATCCATTCCTGATCGCCGCCGTTGACCTGACCAGCGGGGAGAAGGCCCTTAAGGCTCTCAGTAGGCCGGTCGATTACGTCTGGCGTGAACCGGCTCCAAATGTCCCGATGCTCGCCGTGCGTCCAGCACATCACAGACGAGTTGTAGCAGGGCCAATGCCAATCCTTGATGATGCCGTGCGGCAAGCCCTCAAGTCTGCCGGTCACGCATACGTCCAAATCCATGTAGAGGACTTCTTCGCCAAGCCCCCACGGCATTTGACGGCAGAATAAGAAGACCTTTTGCCACCAACCCGGAAGCGTCGTGTTATGCGGGATGGCCGTGATGCCTTCCGGCAAGCTTTCAGGGTCGTCCGTCAGACACCAATGGCGCTGCTCTTCCGCTAGATGGCGGGCGATGCCGTCGTGAAGGCGGGTGACGTACTCAATGGGGTATCGTGACCCCACCTTGACTGAAACGACGTTTAGCATAAACTCACCTCCATGAAATACGCTCACCTTCCTATTGCATACTTTGCGGGCTTGATCGACGGCGAAGCTTATGTGGCCGTTTTGGTTAATAACAAAAAGCAAAGCATGAACCCGCGTCCCATGATTCAGATTTCAATGACCGATTACGCTCCCCTTGAGGCTTGCGCAGAGCGGTTCGGCGGCTCAATCCGAGACGTTAAGCCCCACAAGGGAACGATGCCTCATCACAAGCACGTTTGGCACTGGCGCATATCGGGGAACCGCGCCAAGGCGGCTGCGGAACTGATACGCCCGTTCTCTTTGGTAAAGTGCGCGCCTCTCGACAAGATTCTGGCGTGGGAACCGCGCGATAACAGGCGCTACATCACCATTGATGGTGTTACCCGTTTTCTCAAAGAGTGGGCGGCGATTTACGGCATCAACTACAATACGGTTCAGTTGCGGCTAGCTGCGGGTTGGACCCCTGAAGCCGCTCTTTCAACTCCCCTAATCCGAGGGAAACGGAAAGATTCCGAGCGAGCATCCAGCGATGCGCCGTCTTTCCATAGAAAAGCAAAAACGGCCCCCCACAAACGCGAGAGGCCGCTTAAGCTATCACCTAACCCTAGTGGAGGCTAGGAGTAGGGACAGGCGTTAGAGGGCCGTTTTCTTGGCCCAAAAGAATTGCGATGCCGTGACGCCTCCGGTCACGTTGACCGTCCAGCCCGCCGAGCCAGCATCCGAAGATGCCGAACCGGCAGTGCCGATGGTGATGGTCTGCGTCGAGGAAAGAGCCTCCGAAGCCCGCACATACAGGTGCGAGCGTCCGTCATTGGCGAAAACTCGCGTGTTGACGGCGAAGGCCGGGGTGGACGACTTCGAGTCGAGGTCAACGCCCGAAGTCGGAGTGGTCGAGAAGACCGTAGCGGCAGTCGATGCCATGTCAGTTGCTCCTTTCGGGGGCTTAGGACTGGAAGAGGACGCCCTGAAGGAAGGCGTTGGAGAGCGTCATGTTGCCAGCCCACACGATGGGCTTGACCATGGCGTCCTGGTTGATCGAGCGGACTTCCTCCAGCGGCACCATGTTGCGGTCCTTGTGAGGGCGCCAGTGGATGTAGCCGGTGTTCAGCATGTACATGTGATTGGCCGGGCAAGCCCCGCCGTAACCACCATCGAACACCACATCCGTACCCTTGTACTTCAGCGAAACATAGCCCGCGTCCGCTTCGTTGGGGTTGGTGACGCGCTGGATGTCCTGCAACGCCGACTCGTAGAAGCCGAAGTAGTTGTCGTCGCACAGGATCAGGTCAGGCTTGTCCGTGCCGCGCGAGCAGTTGCGGTAGAGGGTATTCATGAAGCGCACGATGTTAGCCGCCGAAGCAGCCGAACCGCCGTCCGAGGTCGCTTGGAACTTCTGGTTCTGCCAGAAGGACCACGTTGCACGGTTGATGCCGCCAACAGTGCCGGTGGTGGGGTCGTCAGCAACGAGAAGCTGAAGGCCACCGATCTGCTTGCCGCCCGAAGCCGTACCGTTCGAGTACAGGTCTTCGGCCACACCGTTCTGCATGGTTTTCTCGGCGTTCTTGATGCGCGAGGCCAGCAGGTCGATGATTGCGTCAACGCCGGAGTTTTGCAGTTGCTCCAGACCGCTCATGGTCACGTTGACGGCGATTTGCTTCCAGTCGAACTCAGCAGCCGTGAACACGTCGCTAGGCGAGATGTTCAGGACTTCATAGCCCGAATACCGCTGGTAAGTGACGTTTTCAGCGTACTCCAGCTCTTGCAGGATGGTGCGACCGCCAGACACCGGCTTGATGGTGCCACGACGCTGCATACGCGAGAGAATCGCGTTGTTGTTGGTGACGTTGTCCGCCAGCTTGCCCGTGCGGTTACGCAGGGTAGTGGTGGCGATTTCCGAGACATTCGGGGATGCCATTTATGTTCTCCTAGGCCGAACCGGCGACTTCCTCAAAAGCCGCTCGAATATCGTCCTCAATGGTGCCGTTGGACTTGGGAATGCGGGACTGACCCGGTGACCCGGTGACGCTGACAGCCGCCCGTCGCGCTTGCGCCGCCTTGTCCTGCACTGGAGCCGCCGGGGCCTGCGAGGGAAGCAGGAACGGGCGAATATCCGGCCTCATCCAGCAAGCCATCTCGTAAGCTTCCTTCAGGTCCGATGCCTTCCCGTTATGCAAGAGGACCGCCATATCATCGCGGACGTTCTCGAAATACAGGTTGGCAGGGTCGTTCTGGAAGGCGTCGATCTGGCTGACGATAGGCGCGGTCTGCGCCGTCTGGACTTGGCTTTGCAAGACTTGGAGTTGCTGCTTAAGGGCCGCAATCTCTGGATGGCTGTCCGGTGCGGGCTGGGCCTGTTGCGGCTGTCCCTGCGGCTGGGCCGTATTCAAACTCACGCCATACGAACGGGCCAGGAACTCAAGACCCTGCCTAGGGTCACGCTCCAGCAAGTCCTGAGCTGCAAGCAGCGTCTTGATTGCCGAAGCCTCATCCATCCCCTGAGCTGCCCAAAGAGCGCGGCGCGGGGCAATGATTTGTTCCAACGGTTCGTACCGCTTCACTTCCTCAGCCTTGCGCCGAAGTCCGTGGTCGATCTCTTGTTCCCGCTTCGCAATCGCTTGCTTGGCTTCTGGAGGCAGAGCGTCGAACGTGGCCTTAGCCGCAGGTGACCACGAAGCCGGGGCGCGGATGGCGAGCTTTACAGCAGGGTCCGCGACTGCCTCCGAGGGCTGGTCGGGAGTATCTTGCACCGTTTCAGGCTGCTTGGCAATAAACTTGCCGTCAGGGCCGCGCTCACGTCCGTCCGAAGCCGTTTCAGGCTCAGCAGGGGGCGTTTCAGCCTCGATTACCGCTTCCGGCGCAACCACTACCTCTTCAACAGGCGCGGGTTCTGGCGCAGTTCCGCTAACCTCGGCCATCGCTGCCCGAATGTCGTCTTCCATGTCGCTCATAGTCTGGCCTCCACCTGATCAATAGCCGTCTTGATGTCTTGCTTAAGCTCACGGTCAGACAGCACCGCCCGTGGCTTCGGTGTCAGCTTTTCATTGCCGACAATCTCACAGCCCGCATCCTTCACGCCGCGCTCATAGGCAGACCGGCTGTCGTACATCAGGCCGTTGGCGTGGTTTAGAATCGGGTCCATTCCGTCCGACCGAATAGCGGGCATCGGCAGATCGGAACGCTTCTTCCGGAACTGCTCTAGGCACGTCCTCGGCCATTCAGACACTTCATGAATGTCCCCGCAGGACTGGCATTTGCGATAGGTTGCGCGGCTCAAGTGTCGAGCGTCCCAAGGCTGGACCAGTTGTCAAAGCTCTTGCTGTCCGCAAAGGCTTGCATGGCCTCATTGAGATTGGTGTAGTTGGCAATCATGCGCCCGTTGATGAACCGCAGTTGCCGCTCATTGAACGTGCCAGCCGGAACGCCCTCTGCATCGAACAGACGCAGCAGGTCTTCGTTGTAGTTCGACGCCGTTGGGAACAGACTCAAGTCCCGTGCGCTGGCCTGTCTCTTGCCTTGTTGCGTCTTCTCAAGCGTCGGCATTACGCGCTCCCTTGTGGGGTCGGGTCACGGGCGAGGGCCGCAGCCTTCACCTGAAGCTCTTGGCCCTTCAGTCGGATTTCAGCCGCGCCAAGCTGGCCTTCCATCTGCGTTCGCTCTTGCTCGATCTGAGCCTGCATCTGAGCCGTTTGCGACTTCATCTGCTCAACGGCGATTGCGCTTTCATCAGGCGGGGGAGGCGGCGGCGGACCCGGAGGCGGTGCGGGGGGCTGCTCTCCGGCAGTCTCAAACACCTTATCAATCACGTCTTCCATCGACCGGCTGACGTTGAACGTCCGCGCGCCTTGCTTCAGAATCTCAGCGAACAGCGGAGCCGTGTATGGGGCAGTCGGGACAATCCCCGCCGCAGCCTGCAAGAGACCCACCGTCGCCGTGGTGAACTCGGTAAACGCCATCTTCGCTGCGTTCTCGTCAGGCTCGACCGTGCTGTCCGTCTCCACGTCGATACGGAACGAGCGCAGCGCGTCGTTCTTGAGCAAGGCCATCACGTCGTCCCACGTCGGCTCTTGCATCAGCTCCAGCATCTCCGGCGCAGGCTCGATACCGGGCGGAATAGGCATACCCGCTTGTTTGGCCTGCTCAATCATCGGCATGATCTGCTCAATCTGAGCCTTTTCAGCCGCCGTAAGCAGCTTCACGTTCGTCATGACCTTGAGCGTCTCAACGCTGAAATGCTCGGCAATGACCTCAGCCTTCAGCCGGATGGCGTCACGGCAGAACCGCTGCAAATCACGCTGCCGGTCACGAACACGCAGGCTTCCCCACTGGCCCTTCAGCCGTTGAGCTGTCGCCGTCTCGTTGGGGTTCGACTCACCCCGAATGATGTCTGACAGGCCGGTGATCTGGTAAATGTCGTTGAGGATTTGCGCGCGCGTCTCAAAGCACCCACGCAGCACCTCGATAACCATATCAATCGGCACCCAGTCGATTAGGCCGCGAACGCCGCCCTTCTCTTTCCAGATGTCGTATGTGTCGATGGGAATGAGCTTGTTCTCATTGCCCGGCGAGAACACCAACTGAAGCTCGCGGTTCGCCTCGCCAGCGTACACGCCCACCATCCGCAAGGCTTCTTGCAGCTTGCCAATGCGGGCCGTCAGGTCGTCAAGCTCCTCGGCCTGATCCTGGTACATCACGTAATCCGCAACCGGAATCGTGCTGTCATTGGCCGTGGTGGCGTTGAGCGGGGCTGGGCAGGGGAAGAAGCCCTTAAGCCCTAGCGGGTCTTCACGCTCATCAAGCACACCGCCCGTATAGCCCTTGCACAGCCAATAGGCCTTCTTGCTGGGCTTGTCCCAAATCTCATAGACCTCGCCCGTGTGATTGGCACGGCGCTGTGCGTCCTCGGCCTGATCGTTGCCCGCACCCGTAACCGTCGTGGTCAGCGGGACTTGCTTGGCCTTCTCAGCACCGAATCGCTCGGTAAGCTCGGCCTTCGTCATATAGACGCGCCGCCCAACCCACCGGACTTCTGACCACTCACGGCTTGGATTGGTCAGCCAGTCCTTCCACGCAACATGGTCACACTGGACCTCTTCGTACACGACTTCCTCAGTCGCTTCGTGCATCGGGGTATCATCCGGCCCGAGGCCCTCGGCCTCCGACGCCGCTACCTTGGCGTCAACGCCGTCCGCGTCCTCTTCACCCTCGCCAAGTTCCGGATCGTCCTCCGCATTGACCTTGCGCATATGCGGGATGTAGCGGACCCACACCTGGCCCCTGCCCGGCAGCAGATAGTCCAGAACGCACAGCTTCACCCGTCCATCGAAGTCGTACTGATCGAGGCTATAGCCTAGCGCCCGCTCCAGCACGTCCGACGCCACCTTGCCTACAGGGTCTTCGTCACGATACCGGCGCGACACCATCGGCACCGGCTGCTTGGCGTAGATGGCAGGCTGAAGCGTCTGCACATTGGACCACAGCACGGCAAAACGCCTGCGGTTCTCAGCTATCGAGGGACGCCCGCCTGCCCGGTTGCGGTTCTCATTCTTGAACCGGCGAATGATGATGTCGCCAGCCTTCCACCACGGCTGAAGCTCTTGCTCAGCGACGTTAATCTCGTCAATCCACTTGGTGACGAGGTTGACGGCTTCTTGATTGTCGGGTTCGGTGGGAAGCATGGCCCCTCGCAAGCGTTATGGGGAATGTATCGTGCGCGGTTCCGCTTGTCGATAGAACGTCTATGCGCTTGGCTCTGCCAGCAGGTCCATTCCCGAAAACCACTCTTTGCGCCCATCGTCCAGCAAAACGCGGACGGGCGTAGTTGGTTGAAGGAAAGCGATGTCAGACACGACGCAGCCTTGCCCCGTCTTTGGACGCGACCGGATAACCACGCGGGTTCCGGCCATCAAGGGTTCATCCCAATGCATCAAGCCCTCTCATACGGCACAGCCACCGGCTGATTAGCCAGCAGATCGTCCCACGTCATATCACGGATGCCTCTGATTGGCTGCTCAACCGCCTTGGCTTCCGGCTTGATCTCCCGATAGGCCATAGCGAGATACCGGAACGCATCGGCAGCGTGGCTGGTCCAATCGTGCTTAGGCCCGTCACGGAAGACCCTTGCCTTCTCATCGTAGTCCGCCCGATACTGGCGCAGGCACTCCAGCCCCGCCTTGCACTTGTCACGATCAAACCAGATGCGCGGGAACAAGACCCGGCCTGCGTTGATGCCGTCCAGTATCTTATGGTTAGGCACCAGCTTGGGCTTGAGCTTCAGCCCCACCATCGTCTCAATCCGCGTCCTGCCCGTGCCTAGTTCCCTGACCCTCGCGTCATGCGGAACCCAATCGGCCTCATAGCGGTACGGCTTGGCCTGCAAGACCTTGGCATAGTGCTCAATGCTCTCGCCGCTGGCCTCGTAGAAGTCGATTACCCGTATCTCAGGCCCGTGAGCCTGCCAGAACCAGATGGCCGTGCTGTCCCCTATGCCCAAGTCCCACGTCGTATAGACCGGCAGGCTTGCATCATGCGGCACGTCGGTGATGCGCCCAGCCCGCTCGCTCTCGGCCATGTCCTTACCGTAGTAAGCACCGATGATTGCGGCCTCAAACGAGCATTCAAACTCCTGTTCATACTGCTCCGGCGTCATCTCCCTGGCTGCGGCTATCAGCTCGCTTTGCGGCAGGATGAGCGTCTCTGAGGCAGGCAGGAAGAACGGAAACCAATCCGGGTCCGTCTTCGCCCGCTCAAACAGATCAAAGAACGCGTTGCGACCCTTCGGCGTCCCGATGAACGTCGCCGTACCTTGCCGGTCTGCCAGCATGGGGCGGATGATCGAACCGAAGATGCCGGGGTACATGTCGGCGTACTCGTCAAGCGTGGCGTCGTCCAGATAGCCACCGCGCAGAGCGTCCGGGTTGTCAGCGCCGTAAATCTTGATGCGCTTGCCGCCGATCAGCTCGACATACAGCTCCGACTCATTCGGAGGCTTGGCCCATACCGGCTGGCTGTACCGCTTCAGATACTCCCATGCCACGTCTTTGGCTTGCTTCAGGTACGGCGCGAGATAGGCCGCTCGATAGTGAGGCTTGTCGCTCTCAATGGCGCGTTTGATCTTGTCGTTGATGCAGGCCACGGTCTTCCCGCAGCGCCGGTGAGCCACCCCGATTGCAAAGCGTTGCGTCCGGTTATGGAACGGCATGAACACCCGGCGAGGGGCGTAGGGGATTACTCGGGTTTCAGCCAAGAGACACTGATCGAGATTGGCGCATCAGGGTCACCCGCAAGCTGCATCGGCAGAACCTTGCCAAGCAGCGACATGAACGGGCCGGGGTTCTCGCTGGCCTGTACGGTCAGGTAATCCACCAACCCTGTGTCCGTCCCACCGCCAGCCTTCTGAGCAGCAAGCAGGATAGCGTCCTTCAGGAGCGCCGTGCTTTTGTTAGGCGTGCCTTTCTGGCGACCGCCGCGACGCTCACCGGGCAACGATGGTCGGAAGCCAGACAACATTTCACCATCTATTTTAGTTCTGTGCGTCTAGCCATTGCCGAAGCGCCGTACATAGAGCGGTTGAGATTATGCCTTAGCTGTCGAGGGCTTTCAAGCCCGCCCGCAATGCCGCGTCTAGCTCATCGCTCATCTCGGCGGGAAACGTGCGGAGCGGCTGCTTTTTGCCCACTTCCGTAAAGTGCTTAAGCCATATGGTCGCGGCTTTTTCCTCGCGCGTCGCTCGCTTTTGTTCGTCTTTGGCAAAGCGGCCCAGGTCACGGTTTGCAGCCCAATAAGCGACCTCGCCAGCGGCCTTACGGCGAAAGTCGATCAGCGCGTCCACGAACTCCTCCGTGATGGTCAGATACAGCGCGCCAAAGTTGCAATATACCTTAATCGGCTGACCGCCGTTCATGGCGTCGGGGTGACGATAGGTTTCCAGCATTATTCCATTCCGTGCTTGAGGGCCATCAGGATAGCGCGTTGAGCTGGACCGCTAGGGCCTTTGGTGGCGTAGTTCTGTGCGGTCTTGGGGCTTACCATTAGCCAACGGCCCGCCGCTTGTTGCGACAGGCCGAGGGTTGAGAGGGCGGCGCGGTATTCAGCGGGGGTCACTGGCTATTCCAGCGTTGGTCTGCCGCGTCTTGCAGTTTGGCCTCCGAGCAAGTGTCCGGCCAAACAAAGGGCGGGAACGGAACGTGCTTCTCGGTTTGGAGTTCGGCGGGCATATCCTTGCGCTGAACGAACAACCGCCAGCCTCGCGCGGCAACGTCCTCCGGCTCAATCGGGAGGTCCATGTAGAACCGCCACGGGTCCAGACCCATCCCGGCGTCTTCGTCGCTGGTCCAGCGGAACACGCAGGCGTCGATCATGTGGTCGAGATACCAATCGACGGTTACCTCTTGGCGGTCGATCTGGTCAGCCTGGTATTGGGCGATGTTTTCGCTGGCGTTGAGGTAGTTGTGCGGGACCATCTGTCTGTTTCCGTTCCGGCTAGTGCTTGATTGCCCTGCGCCGATGAACCCTTGTCCCACATAGGCAGATGTTACGCAATACCCTTTGAGCGTTTTTTGCGTGTTTTCTTTTTTCCCGTCACAAGCCCAACGCTGCAAGCTCATCCGCAATCGACGGGCGCTCGCTCATAGGCGCTCGGTGCCAGTCAGCGGCCTTGAGCGCGGCTTTCCGGCTTTTGTAGTTGGCCATGCGCGTGTGTAAGACGCCATTCTGCGTAAGCGTGAAGCTCCAGCGGTCGCCGTCCTGCATTAGCTCGGTGTGCCAATGGTCGGTCATTTGCGAGCCTTCTCAAACTGCCGCATGAACGCGCCGGGCGGGTCATCATGCTTACCGCTGATTTGGTGGACGGGCATACGCTGGCTTTCGCGGAAGGCTAGCCATTTGTCGCGGGCTGCACGGCTTTTCTCGCAGGCGTATGAGCGGACGGCATAAAGCGGGTCACTCATCGGGCTTGTCGCTCCACACAATGCCATTACGGTTGCCCCATTCGTAAACCAAACTGAGCAAGCCGGTAAACTCCTCAACGCTCAGGCTGGACGAAGACCGGCCTATTCCGACCATGCCCGTCCCGTCGAGGTTAGGGACCATTCTTGTCTCACGGTCCAGGGCGTCCAGAAACAGGATTTTCCAGTCGTCAGGCGTGAGCTTGAGGCCGTGATAATCTCTCTGTCGGGCAATGTCCCCGAGAGCGGCCCATAGCGCGCTGTTCTGGTCGATGCTGCGTTGTGGGCCATGATAGACAATCTTGCTGCCTAGAGGGACGCCCTGCGCCCACTTGCTGGCCTTGTCTCGGTCAGTTTGCGAACGCAGGGTGATGACGGCTCGGTCACTCAAAACGGAATATCGTCGTCAAACGACGCACCACGTTGCGGCTGGGCTTCACGGGCAGGGCCAGCGTCGCGCTGCGTCGGGAACTTCACCGACCCGGCTAGCATGGTGCCGCTGTCGCCTTTCGCCCAGAACGCCACCTCCAGCTTGTCGCCGGACTTCGCGCCTTCGGGGACTATCAGATTCCCACGCCAATCAGGCGCACGGTCGTTCCGCTTGTCCTTTTCCTTGAAGACGGCAATGTCTCCGGGTTTCTGCTCATACGCCATTACATCGCTCCTAGTTCACGTCCGCGCCGGTCGAATGCCTCGCGGACTTCAATGCGCCAGCCCTTCGGCATGGTGCGGATAGTGTCGCCGTTCAGGTCTGCCCAATCGCGCAGCTCAGAAACGGTCGGGATGGTTTCCAGATCGCCTAGCCACTGATTGACCAACTCGCCTAGCCCTTCGGCCTTGGCCTTGGCTGCGGACATTCCCGCGCCCTCCGTCTTGTACCAGTCGGGTCCTTCGGGATGAACGCTGACGTTGGGGTTCTTAGGCTCGCCGGGCTTCGTTGTGCGCGGCATCGACGCTTCCCCGTCATCATCCACGGCGGGCATATTCAGCATGGCCATGAGCGAGTAGCGGCGGGCATAGGTGATTGCCGACCCTGCGGCTTGCGGGTCCATCTTGCCAGCGGGAAGGGAGAAGTCAGTCTCCACCCACTCGCCGCTCTCATGGATGAGGCGCGTGGTCAGGGTGATGCAGTTGCCGTCCATTGGACCAGGCCCTTGCATCACGGCCAGCCCGTTAGCCTCCAGCGCACCGTGCGCCGCCTCAATGACGCTTTCGAGGTTGGCGTACTTGGATTTGAAGAACGGGTTATCCGCACCCTTCTTAACCCCCTCGATTGCGTTGATGGCCTTGACCAGCGCTGGGCTGATCTTCCCTAGTGTGTCGCTGCTTCGCATTTGGCTTCCTCTATTGCCTTATCGTATTGATCGAGCGCGATTTTCAAATCACGCGCATATTTTACGGCGGGGGCATAATCCCAATGCCTAAAGTGATCCCATCGCATTAGAACGCTAAACCGTGACGACGGCACATAGACACCGCCTTCGTCCAGCCACAAACGGCCATCCTCGTACTTTGCAAGGGGACGGTCAGTCATTGGCTTTAGCCGCCGCTGCGTTGCCGAGACGGGCCACGGCTTTCCAAAGCCGCTCCATCTGGTCGGGCTGCAAATCAGACAGCCGCTCGACGTTACCGATTGCGACGGTCAAATCTGACATTGCGGATTCAAACGTAATTGTCTGATTGCGAAGGCCGCGTATGGATTCGATGATGTCAGTCATTGCATCGCCTCCAGAATGTGCGCTCTGCCGTCGTCCTCGAAAAGCTGACGCGCGCAATCCTGGCACATGACCTCGCCGTACACCTCGAACGCCTCGACAGACGGGGACGCTTCCGGTTCGCCGCACTCGGGGCAAAAACTTGCATCCGTGTCGTTGTCGCGCGGGAAGCAGAGCGGATAGTCATCATCGCCTTCCGCCGCGCAAATCTGGTCGTGGAAGTGGCTCTTTACCGCGCTCATCCCCACACCCCAAACCAAAGCCCGATGCCGTGGATTATGGCAACAGGGAAGAACAACGCTCCCGCTATCAGGAAGCCCCACTCGCCTTGCATCAAGCAGGCGATAACGTGCGTCAGCCATGCAAAGAACATGACGACAAAGAACAGGCAGCCAATCGCTTCTCCTGCGGCATCATCCCGCATCACACCGCTCCCGTAATGTCAGCGGCAATGGCGAAAAAGTTGGGCTTGGCGGCAGGCTTGGCCTCATCAGCCAAATCGGCAAGGCGGTAGTCAGTGGCCACCGCAATCAGGTAACGGGCCGACTGCGGAAACGCCGCGCGCTGTCCTTCAAGCCAGCTTTCGCGGTCATCCTCCGCAATGGCCAGCGCACGTTCTGCCATCGCAAAACCTTCCTCCTGATACTCGTATGCGCCAACCCAGTCGCGGCAATAAAAGCCGTCGCCGTTTTCGCTGGCGTATTCGGTCAGCGCGTTGTCGAGTTGTGCTTGCGTGGTCATAACGTCTCTCCCTTGTTGGACACATATAGCCACGGGATCGGAGAGGGCGTCAAGCCGTTTTCTTATGTTTTTTGCGATAGACATAGCGTTTTCGGTATGCCTAAGATGCGGTCATGACCAAACAGCTTACCGACTATCTTCGTGACGGCGAGCCGCAGCAGCTTGCGGAAGCCCAAGAAATGCGGCGCAAAAGCCGACTGGACGCCGCCTATTATGGGGCGGTCATCAAGCAAATCATGGACCGGGCCAGAGCGCGCCGGAAAGCCAAGGGAGAAGCCTAGTGTTTGAGCAACTGCACTTTCCGCCCGCATGGGCAAAGGCCGCTAACGTGATCGGCCTGGTTCTGACTGTCGTCATCCTCGCTGCGTGGGGTGTGTGATGCTGGCCTTTCTCAAACGCATCGTAAGCCGCTACGGGTTCTTTCATCGTCCGGCCAAAGTCTATGCGCCAACCGCGCAATGGCATCAGCATCCGTTCTTTTCTGCCGATGCCATGAGAGGCCGTCACCTTGCGCAGATCGCGCGTGAACGCGACGCGCTGAAGGATGAATTGGCAAAGGCCATCAAGCAAAAGAAGGCTAGAGCGCCCATTTACGCCAAGCTGCGCGCCCTGTCAGTTCTAGAGCTTAAGCTGGTGTCTGGCCGGTGAAGCCTCCCAAGTTTCGCAACCGAAAGACTGAGGTTGATGGCCTGTCGTTCGATTCAGCCAAGGAGGCTCGGCGGTGGTCCGAACTTTGTCTGTTACAGCGAGCGGGTCAGATTTCCGACCTTGCTCGTCAAGTGCGAATGCCGCTTGTCGTCAACGGACAACTCGTCTGCACTTTCATTCCTGATGCTACCTATGTCGAGAATGGCAGACAAGTGATCGAGGACACGAAAAGTCCCATCACCCGTAAGCACCCCGTTTACCGCATCAAGGTCAAGCTGCTGAAGGCTCTGACTGGGGCGGAGGTTAGAGAAACATGAGCGCATTTCAATATGACCTAGTTCATAGCCTTGACGGAGGGTCGCTTGGCGAGGGCTGGTACGTCGTCGCTAACAGCGGCGGAAACGACTCCATCGCGCTAATCCAGTGGTTTTACGAGAACGGCTTTAAGAACGTCCTGTGCCTCTACAACGATACTGGCTGGTCAATGCCAGCGGTCGGCAATCAGGAGTCATGGCACGAACGCATCGAGCGTGTTGAAGTCCTGTGCGAAAGCTACGGGTTCCGCCATGCCCGCACAACGTCGATGGGGTTTGAGGCGCTTGTGAAGTTCAAAAAGGCGTTCCCGCGACAGGGCATCCAGTTCTGCACCGAAATCCTCAAGATGATTCCGACGATTGCGTTTCTGGCGGAACACGACCCGACCGGAAAAGCCATCTGTGCGAATGGTAAGCGTCGCCACGAAAGCGCCGAACGGTCAAACACTGTTGAGTGGGTTTACAAGAGCGAGGCGCATGGAGGCCGCGACCTTCGCCAGCCGCTTTGGGACACGACCAACGAACAGCGTGATGCGCTGATTTTGCGGGCTGGTTTTGAGGTTCTCCCGCACAAGTCCAAAGAGTGCAAACTGTGCATCAATGAGAACCGCGAGGGCCTGCTTATGACCCCCGACGTAGTAATTCAGGACGTAGCGCGCCTAGAGGGGGAGATGGGGATCACCAGCAACGGAAAGCCTCGCACTTTCTTTCGGCCTGCGTCCAAAATGGGCGCAACAGGCATTCATGAGGTCGTGCGCTGGTCACAAGCTAAGAGAGGCAAATATCGCTCCCTCTCCGATAGCACTGGCAAGAGCCAAACAGAGAGCGGGTGTGATGGAGGATATTGCGCGTCATGAAAGAGATTTGGATTGCTCAGTATGACCGTCTTTCGGACGAACTAGGCCGCGAGCCTACAGATCGCGAGGTTGAGATTGCGGTGGGAGATCATTTTGCTGGCATCGCAGACCGCGCAAAGGACGTATGGAAAGAGCGGGACTTGTGACCGCCGCTCCACCCAGGCCCTCAATGTCCAAAGCTCGCCGGGTCCGCGTCTTCGTGAAGGAAGACGGACGCTGCTACCTTTGCCGAGACAAGATCAAGATCGGCCAACTTTTCGAGGTCGAACACGTCATCCCGTGGGCGCTGTCGTTTGATGATTCGGACGATAATCTAAAGGTAGCGCACACGGTCTGCCATCGGACGCTTAAGACTGGCGACGACGTTAAGCGCATTGCCAAGGCCAAGCGGCAAGGCAACGAGAAGGGCCAGTGGGCCAGACGCCAAACCAGAGGCTTTGGCCTTATCCAGTCACGCGGGTTTGATAAGAACGGCCCGAAACAGAAAATACCGTCACGGCCTTTTAGGGGAAAGCCAAATGACTAAGCCGATCAATCCATCACCGAAACTGTCTGCGGCCTACGGGGACGCTTGGGATGACGAGCAAGACGAGCGCTTGCGGGTTCTGGCCCTATCAGGGCTTTCGAGGAAGGAAGCCGCCGCGATTATGGGCCGGACCTTCATGGCCATCAAGGGGCGTTCTCAAGCCCTAGGGTTGCGGTTTACGCGGGACACATACGGCGGGTTCATCCGTCCCTATGACATAGCACTTCCGCAGGAAAACCGGAACCGGCTTGAGGATAGCAGCGAACGCTTGGTGAGAGCCATTGCTCTGTCGATCTATCGTGGTGAGCATTTGCCGGAGGCCGCGCGTGTCCAATAGCACCCACTACTTTCGCCCGTTGAAGGCCGCTGTGCTGGCCAGATCGACACCACCAGGACTGGACAAGGAACGCGAGGCAGAGAACCGCCAGCGAGAGGGAGACTTGCGCTTTAGACGCGCTCTTGCGGAGGCGTTTCTAAGGGGCGACCATTTGAAAGCAGGGACCGTGGTTCCGCTTAGGCTGATCGGGTGAGAAAAAGGCCCGGCACGGATGATTCACGTGCCGGGCCTTCGTCCTCCGCAGCGGGTACAAGGGGGAGCAAATCCCCGCCGCGTTCCCCTGTTTCCCGCCTTGATATTTTGAGATCAATGACGGATAACATTCGGTGCGGCTCAGGGTTACGACTGAACCGCGAAACGCCAACGGCTTACACGGAGCCATCGACTATGCGGTTTTACCGCCACCAGACTAATCGCGCAAGCCTCCGGGTTGTTCCGTGAGCGCGCCGTTCATGCAGCTCTATGTCGCTGACTACCTTGGCGACACACGACACCTGACCACCGAACAGCACGGGGCATATTTGCTCCTCCTGATGACCATGTGGCGCTCCGAAGGCGTCTTGTCTGATAACCCCGTCAAGCTGGCCAGAATAGCGGGCCTTACCCCCTCGCGCTGGGCAAAAATCTGCGCCGAGGTTCTGGAGTTTTTCACGCCATGCGAAGGCGGCTTTACGCAGAAAAGGCTTTCCGCTGAACTCTCAATCGCTGAAGAAAAATCGCAAAAAAGATCGCAGTCGGGGAAAGCCGGGGCAAGAGCTAAGGCGTTGAAATCTAACAAACTGGCTTCAGCAAATGCTTCACGATTGCTTAAGCATTCTCCAGAACCAGAACCAGAGTTAAAGAAAGAGAAGCTTACAGCTTCTCCAAAGAAAGGCACTCGATTGCCTTCAGATTGGGTTCCATCGCAAGCCGACGTAGCGTTCGCCCTTAACCAACAAAACATGAGCGTCAGGGAAATATCTCATGAAGCCGATCAATTCCGTGATTTCTGGATTGCTAAACCGGGCGCAGGAGGATGCAAACTCGACTGGCCTGCAACATGGCGGACGTGGTGTCGCAATCGGCGCGGTGCGGGAGCGGCTGGAAAGCCAACGGCCAGCGGAGACAGATCGAAAGCTACTGGCATGGCTGGAATCCTCGCTGAGCGTCGTCGCCAAGCCGCAAATCAGGATGATGTTTCCGCCGGAAGGCGGGTACTACAACCGGACGACGGGCTTTCAGGTGTCTGGATTAACCCCGTCAAACCGGACAACGGCACGGAACGCGGTCGAGGCTGCGATGACCCGTCCGACGCTGGACAAGTGCGAGGAGTGGGTGGCAGGGCTTCACGCGGTAACGGCTCGCCGTGGTGATGACACGGCAACGCTCGACCTGACGATGAGCCTCTATGCCGCCTGTCTGGCGCAATACCCGGCTGACATAGCCAAGGGCGTCTGCATGGATTTTGCGATGCGGACGGTAAAGCCTAACTGGTTTCCGACCCTGAGCGAGCTGAACGAGGCTTGCGAGAAGGCGACGGGTCAGCGCGCCAAGCTGCTAGAGGCGGTAACGGGACGATGAAAATATCAGTTGACTACGCCAGCAAGGAGCCTAAGTTAACGGTCATGAAGCAGCCAAACCCGATTGCAGTCCGCCCCCGCCAAGGCTCCAAGCTTGAGAAGGTATGGGAGCAAAACGAGCGTTCCAACCGGGCTATGGGCGACATCATACATTCATGGGCAGAAACCTTCGCTGAAATGGCCAAGGCTTCTGAGAGGGAGGAAACCCAATGAACGACCGTCACAGCTACACCGATCACCGCATGGCCGCAGCTCAGGCCACCAACCAGAGCAGTCGCGGGTTTGATTTCCGCCCGTCCGATGAGCCTCCGGTTTGGGCTATGGCCCTGGCTGAGGTGTTCCGCCCCCGCTCCATCATCCTGCTGGCTGTTATGGCTGGCGTTCTCTCGCTGTTCTGGATTGGCTGACCAATGACCAATAGAGACGTTAAGCCGGAGACCTACGAGCCGGGCGTTTGGTACGACTGGAGCGGAGGGGAGAATCCGGTGCCGGGGCGGGTGGTCAACTGGCGCACTGAAGAGCGCGGGCTTACCGACGACGACCACAAGCGAGATAGCGACCGCTTGAACTGGAGCGGACGGCTTGGCAGCGGCTGCGACATCATCGCCTTCCGCCTTGTCTCCGAAGCCGCAGATAAGGGTTCACTCCCGGCTTCGCCGTCCGTCCCCACCGAGGGTCACGGAACGGGTGTTGTAGGCTGGCAACCGATTGAGACGGCACGGCGCGGCAAGAAGGTCATCATTTTCGATCCGCGATGGGGCGTCACCGAAGGGATGCTTTTCGACAGCGGCGATTGGGGGCTGGCCACTTTCAACGGCCAAATCATGAAGGCCAACCCCACCCACTGGATGCCCCTGCCACCCCCGCCCGCAGCCTCAGTCTCGATGGGTACGAGCGCAGCGAGTGAACCAATCCCTCCTGTAGAGGGGGTGAATGCTGAACTGCTGGGAACTGGCGCTTTCCTGCTGGACCGGCTCGTTGACTTCGAGAACCGCATCACGACGGACGAGGATGCCAGAGAGTTCAGCGGCCACGTTTCGCCCGCCATCGCCCGTTTCCATGCCGCAATCGCCACCGCCACCAGGAATAGTGGAGATGAGGGATGAGGGTGCTCGTCGCTTGTGAGTATTCCGCCACAGTCCGAGACGCCTTTCGACGCAAGGGTCACGACGCATGGTCTTGTGACATCCTTCCCACTGAAGGTGACCCACGCTGGCACGTCCAAGGCGACGCGCTGGACGTAGCCTATGGCGGTTCATGGGATTTGATAATCGGTCACCCTCCTTGCACCTACCTGACCTACGCGGGTGCGGCGAACTGGAACGACGAAGGCCGCGCCGAGAAGCGGGAGGCCGCGCTTTCGTTCTTTATGGCTCTGTACAATGCGCCGGCTCAGATGGTCGCGCTGGAGAACCCGCGCGGCTACCCGAGCGCCGCCTTCCGCAAGCAGGATCAAGAGGTCAACCCGTTTGATTTCGGCGTCCCGATCAGGAAGCGGGTGTGCCTGTGGCTTCGCGGGCTTCCGCTGCTTAAAACGATGCCGCCAATAGATGTCGCGCT
>Ga0181351_1000031_pt1 | contig 38985 bp, 76 predicted proteins | sample Su13VDMM15SD_FD_170485 | JGI IMG/M metagenome (GOLD analysis project Ga0181351, IMG submission 170485) | Freshwater viral communities from Lake Michigan, USA - Su13.VD.MM15.S.D | ecosystem: Environmental > Aquatic > Freshwater > Lake | place: USA: Michigan | collected 2013-07-16 | reverse complement strand
CTTTCATCCATTTGTCTTTGTTGGAACAAGTGTAGAATTGATACCCTGTCGGGATTAGATTTTCATTATGATATGTAAATGGTATTTCCATGATGTTCATTACATCTTCAAAACTTCTTGATTCCCCGGAACCCACATCGTAATGATTAAGATTTAATTCATTATAATTTAGAAATCCAAAGATGTTTGCTGATACAACATCTTTAACATAAATGAAATCCCTTGTTGGGTTTTTTGGGAATAATTTACACTCATTACCAAGATTATGTTTGATAAATGATTGGTAGGCAACTGAAGACATTTTTTCCTTATGTTCTTCTTTTGGCCCATAAACATTAAAGTATCTAAGACCGATTCCATTATTTGAGATTACATATTGTTCAGCGACGTATTTACTCCATCCATATAAGTTTGATGGATAATCATTGTTTTCACCATAATTGGCTGCTGATGATGAGTAGATTAGTTTGGAGTTATTTTCTTTACTCCAATCCGTTAACACTTTTGTAAATTCAAAATTTAATACCATCATGTAGTTAACATCTTTTTCCAAAGTGTCCGAACAGGCTCCGACATGAAAAATTCCTTGAGGGTTATGTTTTGTTAGTGTTGATACTAAATCTGATTTCCAATTGTCTGATTGAAATATGTCTTCGTTTATTTCAATAACCTCATAATTTAATGACGTTAACTCTTCTTTAAGGTTTTGACCAATAAATCCTTTTGACCCTGTTAATAATACTTTTGTCATGGTGTTGCAACCCCTCTTTTTGATACTACGATTGATGCCATTTTATTGGCGAAGATTATAGATTCCTCAACATCTTTGGTTTCCAAATATTTTAATGTGAATGATGATGTGAAAGTATCTCCTGCCCCACTAACATCAATGGTCTCCTTTGGACTCGGAGATGGATAAATTTTACTTTGGTGTTTGGCACCGTTACTTCCAAGTGTAATAAGAAGTTTATTTAATGAGCTATCATTAAAGTTATGTTTGGAAAATTCAGATTCGTTTAACTTCACAAAATCAAATTTATTAACAAGGTCATCTCCAATTTGTTTCTTTGTGTCAATAATTGAGAATTGAGCGTGTTTGGTTATTTCAAATAATACCTCATCATTAAGGAATCCTTTATTATAGTCACTTATAATAACCGCATCCACATTTTTTAATGAGTTTAACTTTGAAATATTTAATTCTAATGGTTCAATATCAGATTCACCCTCATCAACTCTTAAAAACATATGATTACTTTTCTTATCAACATATCTTGTTTTTGTAATGTCTTTGTTTTGATACCAATGGATGATATGTAAATCTTTATTCAAAGATTTTAAGTTCTCAACAACATTACCTGACATACCTTTGTTTTCCGTTGTTTCTATTGGTGTTAATACGGGCACAGGTGCTTCAGGAGACAATCGTTTTGTCTCCACATAAATAAATCTATCTAAACACGACTCACCTATTACTATTATTCTCATACTTCAATATTTTTGTTGTACTATAATTTGGTAGTTTTTCATAAAACACTAATTCTTTAGCATGTTCACTACCATAAACAATTTTATTCCTATAGTCATCACCAACCACCATATAATCAGGTTGATATTCTTTCACACAATTAATTAGTTCTTCTCTTGAATTAAACACCACAACTTCATCTACAAATTTTAATGACTGAAGAAAATATTTTCTATCCTCAACATTATTAAATGGTCTACTCTCACCTTTAAGTTCTTTCACCCTTTTGTCCGAATCTATTCCAACCACTAACACACCTAAAGATTTGGCGTATTCCAACATCTTAAGATGTCCGGCATGAAGAACATCAAATGTTCCATTTACCCAAACTTTTTTCATAGTTCTTCTATCCTTATTGACTTATCACAAATGTATAAATCATAATGTGGTTTATGGTTCATCTTTAGTTCGTGGAATTTACATCCCCAATCGTTAAGTTGTTGTTTTGTTAATTCTACATAGTCAACTTTTGTTACCGCACCTCTTGCAGTATAATAAACAATGGTATTACCTTCGTCATACAATTTATTTATTTTAGATATCTGTTCTAATCGTGGTGTTGCGTCAGAATAAGGTTTTGCTATTGTGCAAATTGTCCCATCTATGTCTACATAAATTACTTTTGGCTGTCTCCCTTCCATACTCTATATGAATCTGAATCAAAATGTTCTGTTGATACTTCAAACACGACCCCATCGGTTATTGCTTCCAATTGATGAGGTTGACCTGGTCTTTGTCTAACCACATCACCAACTTTAAGATGTTGTTCAATTACTTCTGCGGTTTCGGTATTAATCCATCGGTAAATAAATTCACCTTCATTCACATACCAAGTTTCATCCTTAATCATATGATAATGCATTGAGAATTTGGCGCCTTGTCTAAACCGTAGTAATTTTCCACAATATAATTCATGATTGGCAATAATGATTTCATCACCCCAACCTTTTGGGATTTTGCAACCATCACATTTAATCACATTAATAACTTTGGGTGTTTCCATAAGATAAAAGTAATCTCATCACCAAAATTTGTAAACAAAAAACCCTTCTTAGGTGAAGGGTTGTTTTTTTAATTATATCTACTCATTCTGTTAAACATCTCTGAGATTTTATTCTTTTGTGATGTAAAATCTTCCATCATATCAACATCAATTTCACTCCATTCATCATCTTCATCTTCTTTGTCTTTATAATATGGATTATACATGCTCAATTCTTTATATTCATCATCATCTTCGTCTTCATTATAACTTGATGTTTGGTATGGTCCCGCACTACCAGGTCCATCACTATCAAAATCATAAGCTGGGTCCATATCTCCATAAATTCCTTGAGAACCTGAGACATCAACTTCAGCTATTTCATCTGAGAATGCAGACTCCATTTTTTCATATTCAACCTCTTCGTCATCATATTCGTTAACCGGATAAACATCACCAGGACCATTTGACTCAAAATCATATGCTGGTTCAACAGAATCGGTATCCATATCATCTGCGTTTCCACCTTGTTCATCAAGTTCATCAGTTTCTAATTCTTCATCTTCAAAACCATCATCATCAATTACATCATCTTCTTTGTATAGATTTTTATGCATCCCTTCAAATGTTCCGTAATCGTTTCCTCCACCTTCAACATAGTCAAAATCACCATGTGATAGATTTAAATCTTTTTGGTTGTAGATGTCATCTAAATGACCTATTTCTTCATACATTTCTTCATTTGTTCCACATTGTTCACAAATACCTTCGGCCATTTGACCTCCACATTGTTCACACATAGATTTTTCTTCATACATTTCTTCATTTGTTCCACATTGTTCACAAATACCTTCGGCCATTTGACCTCCACATTGCTCACACATAGATTTTTCTTCAACTTGTTCGTTGATTCCAAAGTTTGTGTATTTTTTAACCTCACCTTTATTATTAACAACAAGACCATCCTTATCACCAGCTGGGTCATATACATATAATGGTTGGGTATTTGACACTTTAGGTTGCATTGTTTGGTAACCGTTGTATAAACTTTTGTGTTGGTTCAGTATATCAGACTTTTCAACAGCTGACAATTGACCTATTCCATAATTTGTTCTCATAAATTAGTTTTTAATATAAATACATACGATTTACCCTTTTTATGTTTGACATATTGAAAATACGGAATTATATTTAATTAAGACGAGTGATAGGTTGATAATTCATTTGATAGTATCTTGGTAATTTACTCTTCGCCTAATATCAACCCCACTTGTTTTTTTCTTCACTATTTTTTTATTCCAATTTAATTTAATATCTTTGTCCCATGATTAAGATAGAAAAAGACAGAAAAGTTTTTGTAACGTCCGATACACATTACGGACACAAAAACATTTGCCGTGGAGTTACGGCTTGGAGATTACCGGATGGTAGTATTCCTGAAGACCAAACAAGAGATTTTAAAACAATAGAACAAATGAATGAATCTATTGTTAGTGGAATAAATAGTGTTGTTGGTGAAGATGATGTATTGATTCACTTAGGTGATTGGTCTTTTGGCGGGTTTGAAAACATCCAAAAGTTCAGAGATAGAATTGTGTGTAAAGAGATACACCTTATATTAGGTAATCACGACCACCACATTCAAAATAACCGAGGTGAGTGTCAGGAGTTATTTGCGAGTGTTTCTCGTTCAACAACTATGTCGTACAAATTCAAAACATTTGAATTGTTTCACTACCCAATTGCATCTTGGGAAAACCTAAATAGAGGTGTTATTCACCTTCACGGACACGTTCACTTACCAACAAACTTAAGATTTGGTAAAGGTAAGAAAATGGATGCAGGTATTGATGGTCACCCAACTTTTGGGGTATATGATATGGATGATATCATAAGAATGATGGATAAACGTGATATTGTGTCAGATATGTTATTCGACCACCACACGGATGAAATTGAAACCGAAGACGGTAAAAAAAGAAAATAAAATTAGGAAGGTAAGTTTTAATTACTTACATTTGTCAAACAAAAATAAAAATAGAAATATATGCAAACATTGATTTTTAACACAACAACAAAAAAAGTTAAGTTGTTGTCAGGTTCACAAGGTGAATCACAAGTAGTAGAGACATTTGATAATGTATCAACCGTAAAATGTTCAGAACTTGGATTTTACGAAGTAATGCAAAAAGCGGAATCTCAAAGCGTTACATCAATTCCGGTAATGAGATTACCAATTTCAAATACCAATATGTTAATTGAGAAATAACATGAAAAAAATCGCAATTGTTATTGGAGTTTTATTAGTAATAATTGGATTAGTCGAAACAATTGATTTATCGTTTTATTTGATGAATCGACCTGACACATATCTATTCAATTTAGGTCTTGTATTGTTTGGATTACAATTATTAGGATTTGCAGCTATAGGTAATTTTATGTATGATTTAGTATCGAGATGGTCTAAAGATAAGGAAACGGAAATAACAACAACCGAAGAAACTGAAAAACCAAAAGAAGATGGCGAATTATGATAGATGGGGGAATCGATTAACTCCTCAACAAATTGAAGAAGAAAGATTAAGAGTTGAACAAGAAAAATTAGAAAAACAATTAAAAATTAAAAAAATGGTAAAAAGAATTTTAGTAGGAATCGGAGCCTTTATGGCATTAGTGTTAACATATAGTTCTTGTGAACGTATCGATGCGGGTCACGTAGGTGTAAAAGTCGATATGTACGGAAGTGGTAAAGGGGTGAACGATGTCACCGAATGTACGGGAGTAGTATTTTATAATCCTATCACAACAAAAATTTATGAGTTCCCAACATTTATTCAACACAAAGAGTATAAAGATGACAATTCATTTGTGGTGAATAGTAAGGATGGTTCTGAATTTAGTGTTTCTCCAATTATGAACTATTCAGTTCAAAGGGAAAAAGTTCCTACAATATTTGCTAAATACAGAAGAAGTTTGGAAGAAATTGAAGAAGGATTTTTAAAGACCGCTGTGTATGACGCATTCCGTTTAGCGACTAATAAGTATACCGCTGATGGGTTGATTGGAAATAGAGAAGTGTTTGAGGTTGAAGTTAGACGATTGTTAGAAGGTCAATTACTAAAAGAAGGGTTTGTAATCAATCAGTTTACATCTAATTTAGTTTATCCGGATTCATTTAAGAAAGCAATTAACGCTAAGAACAACGCGGTACAGTCGGCACTTATGGCGGAGAACAAAGTGAAACAAGCTGAGGCCGAAGCAAAAATTAAAGTGGCAACTGCTAATGGTAATGCTGAGGCATTGTTGGCAAACGCAAGAGCTGAGGCAGAATCTAACAGATTAAGACAACAAACATTAACTCCAATGTTATTACAACAACAATGGATTGAAAAATGGAAAGGTAATGTTCCAACCACTCAGTTGGGAGCTAACACTCAAGTGTTGTACGGTCTAAAATAATAAAAAAATAAAATATTTAAAAAATCCTCATTTATTGAGGATTTTTTTTATCTAAAATTCTAATAATTCTTTTATTTTTGATTTAGATTTAGTCCCAAAATGATAAATTAAAGACTTTTCTATTAATTTTTGTCCACAATTAAAAAAATCATACATTTTAATATATGACATATTATTCTTGATTGCAATTATTAATTTCTCTTTTGATATTGGTTCTTTCCAAGTTTTACTTAATTCCCCCATTCTCTTACCTTTTTGAGATTCTGAATTTTTTAGTTTACTTTCATTAGTTTGTTTCTTCCCATACATCGGATGTTTTTTTTTATCCAGCAGTCTGATTTTAGCTTTATCCCCTATTTTACGTTTGGTCTCTAAACTTAAAACAACCCCTTTTCTCGGGTGATGGTTTTTCATTCGTTCTTTAATATTCTCAATAAGAATTTCTCTTTTAGGATGATTAGTTATATTGTCCGTTGATTCTCCTCCTTTAGATACGTTATACCCGTTTTGAGTAGTTAATGAGTTATATTCTTTGATGTAATTTATTTCTTTTTGATTAAGGTCCTCATTACTTATATCATTGTTTTTCTCTAAAATAAAAAAATTAATAGAATGAATCCCATATTTTCTGATTGCATGATTAATTGGACGTTTCCCTCGGATAAACTCTTTAACCTCATATCTCCTAACCAAACTATCAAAATCTTTAACCCATCTCCCAATATAATTTTTGCCGTTTGGTAATTTTATCAAATAAATCATACCTTCTTTATGTATTTTCCCCATAACAATAAATATTACTTAAAGGTGAGGAATACAATAAAAATATTTTTTTATTCAAATATTTTTTTTATATTTGTATTATGATAACAAAACTAAATGAACTTAACGAGATGGGTTTAATTGATAAACAAATACACCCATCATTATCCCTAATTATATGGAACTATTCTAGAAAAGTCCAATACGATGATTTATGGTCGCATGACCCATTATTAGTCGAATGTCGTGGATTAATTACAGATTATGTCGGGAATATTATTGCAAGACCATTTAAGAAATTTTGGAATATAGAGGAAAATAAACACATCCCAACTCAAAATTTTACAGTACAAGAAAAAATGGACGGTTCATTAGGGATTTTATTTTGGTACGAAGGAAGATGGATTTTATCAAGTAAAGGGTCTTTCACCTCTGAACAATCAATTAAAGGAAGAGAGATATTAGATTCAAAATATAACGTTCATCCAATACCGAAAGGATATACAACATTAGTGGAAATAATATACCCTAAAAATCGAATATGTGTGGATTATGGTAATGACGAATCTTTAGTTGTCTTATCTATGATAAATACTTCGACAGGAAAAGAGTTAGATTATAACTCTTTAAAGATGATTTCCGAGGAAACTAATATGCCGCTTGTTAAACAATATGATGGAATTAAGGATTATAAATCCCTTAAATCAATCATTAAACCAAATCAAGAAGGATACGTAATTAAATTCTCAAATGGAAGTATGTGTAAAATAAAAGGGGAAGAATACGTTCGTCTTCACAGAATCTTAACCGGTTTTTCTAACATCAACATTTGGGAAGTATTGAAAAACGGGGAAGACATTAACGCATATTTGGATAAAGTCCCTGATGAATTTGACAAATGGGTTAAAAATGTGGTTAAAGAGTTAAGATATGGGTATTTTCAATTTAGTGAAAGAGCAGGAAAATTGTTTGACGGATATATGTATGGTAAGTACAACGATAAAGAACCGGTTACAGACAGAAAAGTTTTTGCTGAATGGGTTATGACTCAAGAACAATATCTTCAACCAATATTATTTAAAATGTTTGATAAAAGGGATTATTCTTCATACATTTGGGAGAAAATAAGACCAACATATAGTAAACCATTTTGGCAAAAAGAAAGTGAGTCATGAAACAAAAATTAGAAACAATTTACGAGACAAATATTGTCCATAATTCATTTTTGGATAAAGATTCCATCATTCAAGCAATGGTGGAATCTTATAATTTAGGTAAACAGGAATTAATTAACTGGTTATCCGAAAAAGATTACTTATCGGACGATAAAAAAACTTTATTAAAAGAATACAATAACCTCATCAACAACATAAAAAAATGACAAACGAAGAATTCACTTTAGAAATACTAATGGAAGCCGAATCTTTAGGAATCCGTAAAGAAGTATTAGAATTATCTCATAAAATCAAACAGGAAAATGAATTTATGGATATTAACACATCTATTGAAAAAGCTTTTCATTATATGAAATCCAAATTACAAAAACACAATAATGTGTAAGGTATGACATACGATGAATTAGAAAATCGGCAATCAGTCCAATACAGAATGGACTAAGAAAGTTATTGGCAAAAATTAAAAAAAAAATTAGGATAAGATGAAAAAAAATACACGAATAGCGGTAATTGCTCACGACGGGAAAAAAGCGGATATGGTTGCCTTTATTATGAAGAGATTAGATTTCTTTAGAGAGGTTGATGTTGTGGCGACAGGTACAACCGGAAAACATATTGAACACGCAGGACTTGATGTAAATTGTCTTAAATCAGGTCCTTTAGGTGGTGACGCACAAATTGCTTCGTTAATATCTGATGGTGAAATAGACGCTGTTGTATTTTTTATTGACCCACTAGGTCTTCATCCCCATCAGGTAGATGTGAACATGTTATTACGAATTTGTAATGTTTATAATATACCATTGGCAACAAATTATTCCACAGCATCTTTATTAATAACTGGACTAAAAAAAATTAAAACACACGCAGATGACATACGATGAATTAGAAAATTGGCAATCAGTCCAATATAGAATGGATGAAGAAGGGTTTGACTATTGCTTTATAAGTTATAGTGATTGGGATGAAATCAAAGATGAAGAATTCCATCGATTAAGATTGGGGTTCTTACAACATATGAAAGAAATTCGTGAATACATTGACAAAAAAGTTGATGAAGGAGAAATCTTTGAATTAGATGGTAGATTTGATGATGAGTAATCCACAAACCGACGATGAATTGTGGGACTATTATAGTGGGTTACCAAATCCTATGTGGTATCAACATATTGAAGAAATAAAAGATGAGGAAGAAAATACAAGTGATAGTAATGATACTGAAGTTACTACTGAATAAAATAAGACAAAAAAGAAAAAGTATATGGGACTTATGAAAAACTTAATAATTATAGGACATCCGAATGAAAATAGTTTTTGTTATAATGGTATTATGAAAACTATTAAAAAAACATTGTCAGACAAAAACCAAGAAGTAAAAATTATTGATTTATATCGTGATGATTTTACAAGACCTAGAACTGACTTAATTCAAGGTTATAAAGATTTAGTAACTTGGTCAGATAGAATTTATATTGTATCTCCGGTTTGGTGGTTTAGATTAACATCTAGAATGGAAACATTCTTTGATGAAGTATTTACACCTGGATTTGCATATAAGTTTGTTCCCCTTACCAAATTGTATGGCTATCCAAAACCGTTATTAAGTGATAAAAAAGTTAGAACATATTTAACACACGGAGCACCTGCTTTACCAGTTCTAACTCTTTATCTTAATTCAGTAAAATTACGATTAGTTATGGGGGTATATTCATTTGTGTTTGGTTGGTTTAAGACAAAGACACGTCAATTTTGGAGTGTACCGTTCGTTTCACAAGAGAAAAGAGAAGAATATTTAAGAAGAGTTGAAAAAGACGTTAAAAACGATTTGAAATAATGAATAAAAAGTATATGGGATTTATAATAATCCTTATTAATAATTAAACCAAATAAAATGAAAAAATTTAAAACATCTGAAATACTAATATTATTAGTGACCGTAGGAATAATCTTTGTAAGTGAGTATCACTACCTTATTGAGAATGACGTTAATAAGGCAATCTTTCTTGGATTGTGGCCTCCAACAATACTAGCATTTTTAATTTACGTTAATCTTAAAATAAAAAAATAATGGAAGTAGTTGCATTAACAGTCGCAATAGTTACACTTTTTTTAGTGTTTTTTGTTACAATTTGGAGAGAGTTAAATAAAGTTAGTTCTCCTGATTATAAACCTAAAAAAGGAAGACCTACAGGTGGTAGATACGCCATTTTTAATCTTATTGAAGATGCGTCTAAACCTAATGTTAAAAAAAATAAACAAGAAAAAAGAAAATCCCCAATGCAGTTCGGGACAATTGCTGATATGGAATCAGATGGTGTTTATTTTAATAGAGAAAATGGTCAAGTCATATCAAAAGAATATGTTAAAAAATTCAAAAAAAGAATGAAGAATAAATAAAATGAAAGAATTAACATTAGAACAGATAGACCGAGTTATTGAGATGGCGTGGGAAGACCGGACACCATTTGAGGTAATATTACTACAATTTGGTTTAACTGAATCTGATGTGATTAAATTGATGAGAACCGAGTTAAAAGAGAGTAGTTTCAAATTGTGGAGGAAAAGAGTTAACGAAGGAGTGAGTCAAAAACACCTAAAAAAGAGAAGTGAGGATATTAACAGATTCAAGTGTAGCAGACAAAATAACGTATCGAACAATAAAATAAGTAAAAGATAAAAAATGGATAAAAAAAGGTTTAATAGAATAGATGAAAAATCAAAAACCATTACTGATGAATTGGGAATGACAATTGATAAAGGTATTAGAGAATTAGTTGTTCTATTAAACTATGATAATATTGGAACAACACAATCTTGTTGGGGACATAAAAATCGGGGATTACCATATCCGTGGGTTGACATTCATAAAGAACATCTCGGTGATTTATTTAATATTATATCAGATTTAGATATTGAGACACAGGAGATAAGTGATACAATAAGAATATCGCCAAAAACAAAAGATTTAAGTGAAGGTAGAAAAACATTTAATAAGTTAAAAAAAAAGATAAAAAATGGATAAGAGATTAAAAAAAATACTAAAGAAAGAAGTTAAACGTCAAAAATCAACTATAGAGTTAATTGCGTCCGAAAATTTCACATCAAAGGCGATTATGGAATTATGTGGGTCGGTGTTTACAAATAAATACGCGGAAGGTTATCCACATAGTAGATACTACAATGGATGTGAGAATATGGACGAAGTGGAAGAATTGGCGATAAATGAATTGAAATCTCTATTCAAGGTAGGTTACGCAAACGTACAACCTCATTCAGGTGCTAACGCTAATACCGCAGCGTTTCAGGCTTTAATATCTGTTGGAGACACAATATTAGGAATGGATTTATCTGCCGGAGGACATTTATCACACGGTTCGCCAGTTAATATTTCAGGTAAATTGTATAATGCGGTTTCATATGGTGTATCATCTGATGGTTTGTTAGATTATGATGAAGTACGAAAAATCGCTAAAGAAACAAAACCAAAGTTAATCATCGCCGGAGCATCCGCATACTCAAGACGTATTGAGTGGGACACTTTCAAAAGTATTGCCGATGAGGTTGGTGCTTATTTATTGGCGGATATATCACATTACTCGGGTCTAATTGCTTCGGGACAATATCCTTCACCAGTTGGATATGCGGATGTTATTACCTCAACAACTCACAAAACATTAAGAGGTCCAAGAGGTGGTGTTATTATGTGGAATAATCCGGAGTTTACCAAAAAAATTAATTCGGCTATTTTTCCCGGAACTCAAGGTGGTCCTTTGATGCACATAGTTGCCGCGAAGGCTCAATGTTTTATTGAAGCGAACACACCTAAATTCAAAAAATACACCAAACAAGTTATCTCAAATGCTAAAGTAATGTGTGAGGTGTTTAAGAAAAATGGGTTGAATATTATTAGTGATGGTACTGATTCTCATATGATACTTCTTGATGTTAGTAACACAAAGTATAATGGAAAACAAGCTGCTGACTTATTAGAAAAAAATGGTATAACGGTAAATAAAAATAGTATACCTAATGACCCATTACCTTTTACACAGACATCCGGAATAAGAATTGGAACTGCTGCGGAAACTACTCGTGGTTTGGTGGACAAAGATTTTAAGAAGATTGCAAATAAAATTGTAAAAATATTATTTAACGATAATTAATAAATTAGATAAACATCATTAATAAAATTTCATGTATAATTCAACTATTTTTGGTGCTAATCTTTTAATAGTTCGATTGACATCCTCTAAATCAATTTCCATACCTTGAGATTCCATCCATTTTAGAGTACCATGAATCATTATGTCTTTAGCCTCTTCGGCATTGTCTAACATTTCTTGGAAATCTTCATTGTCTTCATTATTTTCACCATAATATCGCTCAATCCATTTTTTACCTGAATATAATAACGGTCCTGCTTGAAACATATTCACAGGACCTGCTTTTTGTACTTTCTTAAGATATTCGTTTAAGAATCTATAATTAAAGTTTTCAAAAATCTCAGGATTTTTGTTAAAGAAGTCATACTCTCTACTACCAGTCTGTTCTTTAATTCGTTCTTCAGAAAGTTTTTTCCAAGCATCAGTGACACTAACTAAAGATAATTTACTACCATTTTCCCAATTAACACCGATAATAACATCATCCTCGTTTGGTTCAAATGGGTCCCTTTGAACTTTGGTTACAACACCTTTTGTCCCCGGTGGAACGGTTGTTTCGTGTTCCATATGGAAACACATTATGTTATCACCAACTTTTAATGGTGGATTTAATTGTCCTTTCATACTTATAAATATAATCAATATATTTATTATTATGGAATTTTTAATCACAGAGACACAACTAAAGGCAATTTTAACCGAACAAGACAAATCTAAGATGACGGAAGATATGAAAACATTATATTCCTTCACCGAAAATATTGTAAATCGAGTAAAAACAATTTATGGAATAAATCTTAAAATGTTATTAACTTGGGGTACTTCAGTTGGTGGATTAATGATGCCATTAGATAATTTTATTAAATCCGGAAACTTTGATTTAAACGAACAACAAGAATCTTTAATTCTTGTTGCCGTTGCATCAATGTTATTCTTCGAAAATAAAAGAGGGATGGTTAAATTAATGGAAAAAATTAAAGAGGAAGGGATTCTACCTCAATTTGAACAAATCTTATCTAAAGGACAAGAATTAAAATCCGCATTTATTGGATTTCTATCATCTGTTAACATTACAGTTGGGTCTTTAGTTGAGATTGCCGCTTATAGTTTTTTAGTGCCAATTATTTTTGATATTTACTCACTTAGTGAATCATCAACAAATTTACGTCAAACAGCATTACAAATTACCGAAAGATTATTAGCGTCAGGTGTTATAGCGTTAGGTGGTCAAGCACTAACAGTGACAATTAGAAAAATACTTAAAAAATTTAGGTAATTTATTTTTCAGAAAGAATTTTTTGGATAACTCTTTCTTGTTGTTCGGGATTCAAGGAATGTCTGTGAGGATATTTTTTGAACCAATTTCTTACTAAAGTTTCCATATCATTTTTTTCTCTTCTTGCTCTCCTTTCAAATCCGGCTTTTTGAGCACCTATTTCATATTTGTGAGTATAATATTTAAATTTGTCTGAAATTTCTTTTTTAGACCTTCTACCTCCCTGATATTGTAATATATGTTCAATTTCATGTCTAACAACTTCATTTAATTCATTAACTAAATCATTTAGGATTTCATTACCTGAATTAGGGTTTACTAAAATTTCGATATCAATCTCATCATCTTTATAATACAAATCTCCATCAACTTCAAAAGTTTCAACATCTTCACTTTCTTTAATTGATAAATTTAAACTATACGGCTTATCCAATTCAAGATAATCATAATATGATTCTGTTTCTCTCAAATCATCAGGTAGTTGGTATTCTCCAACTTTTTTAGTTTTAAATATACTTAAGATATCGTTAACAATTTGTCTAACAATTCTGTCATATTTTCCTTCCATAATTAAACTTTCATTTATATTATCACTAGTTTCATTAATCACTTTTGTACAAATCACCGGGTTTTCAATACCCCAATATAATAAAAATCTTTGTAATTGGTCACTCACTCGATTATTCAAAATATAAAAAGTCATGTCTTGATTATCTAATTCAAGTTCTTTGTGAAAACTCATTAATAAACCTGCAAGAGTATTCATTATCGGGCTAGAAGGTTGGATAGATGTTGTGTAGGTAATATATGTCATTTTATCACCAGCTCGATACATTTCTTTAGTGCCTGTTAGTTGAACTTTAACATTCGCAACCATTTCTCGAGGTGCAACTTCCCCAACCGGGTCTTCCACCTTGAAGATATGTTCAGATAAAAATTTATTAAGTCTTGCTATCGGTAATTCTAATTCTTCCATTATTCATAAATACTATCGAAATGGAATTACAACACCAACACCATATCTAAACCCTTCCATGTAATTCACACCAACAGTAAAATCAAATCCTTTTTCAGTATTAGTAATAATCCTCAATGGATAAATTTTAACCCATACATCTGGTTTAGTTTTAATTTCATCAATATACGTCTCAATAAACACACCACCCATAACACTAACTTTGTGATTAGTTAAACTAATACCAACTCGATTTAAGATTGACATTGGTGTTGTGTAAATATAAGGTTGAGGTCGTGTTGTTGTTACATATCCACCAACATAATACCCAATTGGAGAGTAATTGCTGTTATAAGTTGCAACAATCGTGTTTTGGTCCGGTACATACATTAAGTCCGCATCCTGAGAGAATCCCATAAATGGAATCAATAAAAATAAAAGTGAGGTTATCGTTTTCATAAAGCAAATATACTACATTTAATCATACGAAAAAAATTAAAATGTTAAAATTTACATTTGTATTTGACCCATTTAAATAAAAAAATTATAATTTAATCAAACTAAATAACTTATGTCAAAAATCACAGAAATTAAAAAACAGTATCCTGAGTTAAACATATCAATAATCGATTTGTTTTTAAAAATGGATAATACCAAAACAAACAAATACTTACCTTTAATGTGTAAATTACTTTCATCAAGATTCCAAGTGAATAAATTATGGCACAAAAGTGATGAAGAAAGTGAAATGAATCATATGAAAGAAAGAATGGACGTTATGGGTTTAAATTATAATGGTATGTCAAATAATGAACTTTACTCGTATTATTGTTTTGCTGACTATTTTAACCATGAAGATATGAAACTTTTATCATCATTTCAAAAATATAATGAAAGAGGTTTAATACCAAATAATGATGTTACTTTTTACCAAAATTTTGACCAAATCATGTCATCTGTTGGATTAGCGTCTCTAAAAGAAGATGAGAAAGAATTGAGGTCTCAAATCATTAGAGAACACGATGACGAAAATTGGTTGGCATTAAGACCATTAACATTTGGAGCTTCATCCAAATACGGAGCGGCAACTAAATGGTGTACAACTTACCAAAATGATAAACAGTATTTTGAAAGATATTGGAAAAGAGGTATTTTAGTTTATTTTATTAATAAAATCACCGGATTAAAATTTGCTGTATTCAAAGCTCTTGATGGGGATAAAGAATTAAGTTTTTGGAATGCTGCGGACCAAAGAGTTGATTTCTTGGAATTAGATATAGATGATTATATGTTTCCAATTATCAAACAAATCTTAAAATCTGATAAAACCAATAAAGATTTATCTTCAACTAAAATTCAAAGACAAGTTCATATGGAGTGTGGTCGTTCAATTGAGAAACAACTAGTTAGGGAAGACAGGTACTACGAAGAAGAAGTAGAAAGACCAATGGAACCAATGGAAGAGGCAATTCCACAAATTAATTTTAACGTGGAAGAAATAAGGGTTGAACCTCGAGTTGTTCAATTAAGACCTTTGGGTAGAGAAATTCGAGAAGAAATGAACAATATCATGGAAGAAATTGGTGAAGATATGACTGAAGAAACTATATCACCTCTTAGAAGAAGAATTTCGAATCTTAGAGAATCAATGGGAATAAGATTACAAAACATTGAAATCGGAGGAGCTCATCATGTTGGTGAAATAGATTAAAACATAATTTAAAAAAAAAATACCCCAATTACGGGGTATTTTTTTTTTATAATCCAAGTTGTTTTGAATATCGTCCAATATTACAAACCCAATAACCTGCAGTTGTTTTATCTTTCTTTTGGTCACATTTGTGTTTCTCTCTAAAAGATTTTATATCACCTTTATAATCATTTTTAATTTTTAATTTAGGGTCACCAAATGTAATTTTCTTAACACCGTTATCAGGTGTTTTAACATATACCGCAAATTTATTAGTTCCTTCTCTTTCAGGTTTATTTAAAATATTCTCCTTATCTTCTGTTTCGTATATGTAAGGTGCGTCTAAATAAATCATTTCATCTCCTTTTTTAACCCTAACTCCCAAATCAGACTCAACCATTAAAGTATCTTTTTCATTAAGGTCTATTTTACCCTCATTCCATAAACCCCTAACCTCATTAACCAAATCAAAATATTTTTGAGAATAGGTTTTAAAAACATTATCGTTTAACGACATACCTTCATTAATGTGGTAAGATAATATTTCAGAAACTTTGACATCCTCTTTTAATATTAAAGTCTTATCTAAGTGAGACCCTAATGTCTCTTTAATTATTCCCCTTAAATTGTTCATTCTTTTTATTTTATTATAAATACACCCGTAAAAACTAATAATCACACATCATTAAAAACTAATAAACGTACAAATAATGTATTTATAATAAAAACGTAAATTACTATGATACTAAAAAATGGTTCAAAAGGAGAAGAAGTTAAAAAACTTCAATTGAAATTAGGGGCAACACCTGACGGTGTTTTTGGTCCCGGAACTGAAAAATTGGTTAAAGAATGGCAAACTAAAAATAAATTAACATCTGACGGGATTGTTGGTGATGGGACTTGGTCAAAAATGTTTGCTAGTGAAATTATTAAAGAGGATATTGTTATTCCATCGGGAGCACCATTCAAATTAGAAAAATTAAAAGGACATATCCCTGAATCAGTAATTGCTCAAATTCCTGACACCGCAAAAAAATTCAACATTACAAACCCATTAAGATTAGCTCATTTCTTAGCTCAATGTGGTCATGAATCAGGTGGATTCAAATCAGTTTCAGAAAATTTAAATTATTCGGCAAAAGGTTTGAGGGAAACATTTAAGAAATATTTCATAAGCGAAGCGGTTGCAACACCTTACGCAAAAAACCCTGAAAAAATTGCATCAAAAGTATATGGTGGAAGAATGGGTAATGGAGATGAAGCATCAAAAGATGGTTTCAAATTCAGAGGTCGTGGTTATATCCAATTAACAGGGAAACAAAACTACACAAACTTCGCAAAATTTATTGGGGAAGATACAGTGTCTAATCCTGATTTGGTTGCAACAAAATATCCATTGGCTTCTGCAGCATTCTTCTTTGACTCAAACAAACTTTGGTCTATTTGTGATAAAGGGTCTGACGATATTACCGTAACGGCCGTTACAAAAAGAGTAAATGGTGGAACTATTGGATTACCTGATAGAATTAAGCACTTTAAAGAATATTATAATTTATTAAAATAATTTTTTGATATTTTATTTTTTTCATTACCTTTGTAAAAAAAAAATAAAACTATGGCAATATCTACTAACTTAAAAGTGGCACTTACTAACTATAAATGGGCAGTAAAGGTTTTAGAATCTTCTCAAACAAGAGAACATTTAGACTGTGCAGAAAAATGTTTTAATCTTTGGGTTATTAATCATTTCGATACAGGAGTTAATAGTATTGAATCAAAATTCTTAAGAAGATTGAGAAATAATTTTTGGAGTAGTTTTCATCAAAAAAGAATTTCTATAACATTCAAAAAAAAGTTCGTTCACAATACAGTTAAATGAACTTTTTTAGAATATTAGTGTATTTATTCATACACATCACTCTATTAAGAGTGTTCTCATATATCTTTTTCCAAAAGACCCGTAGATTTATTTTGACGGGTCTTATTTTTTTATTATCTTTGTAAAAAATATTAAAAATGGAGCCAGAAAAAGACATATTCGACGAATGGGCGGAAAAAAGTGAACAGAAATCTTGGATTGTACGAAAAATACAATTTATTCCACTATGGTGGAATCACGATGGTAGATATTACCACAAATATATCAAACAAGGTGTGAAAAACTTAATTTATTGGTTTCCAATCATATGGAAAGACAGAAATTGGGATAGTCATTACATCTTTGATATAATGAAACATAAATTATCAGGTCAAGCTGACTATATTGGTCGTAGAGATTTACATACCCGAGCGCAAGAAGACGCAAAAAGAATGAGGTTGTGTGTAAAATTAATGGGTTTGGTTCAAAATGAATTTTATTCATCAGAATATTCCGATTTTCATAAAACCAAACATTGGTTTGAACCAGTTCCGGGTGACGAAAGATTATCATCTTGGGAATCACGATTATTGGAAGAAAATTTTGATGACTACTTCAAAAAATACCCATTAATCTACAAAAGAGTAATAAATGGTGAAGGTGTCTTTAATAGAGAAGGTCGTGAGGAAGATAAACAAATAATTGCGATGAATATTGGTCACATAAATCACGATAGAGCAAGAAAATTGTTATTCAAAGTGATGGAAGAAAACATCGAGAGATGGTGGGATTGATTGAGATATAATTCAAGATAAAATTAAAAAGAAATAGTTATGTGGAAAGTTTATTTATTGATGTTTATCGTTGTTGTTGTTGTATCTATTTTATGGGTTAATGCAATTACGAATATGCAAAAAAACCACCCTGATTATAAAGGGGAAGATTGGTTAGATTGGGGTGAAGATGACAAATTAGATATTAATCTTTGGGACAAAGAAGAAGAAAAAGAAAATCGAAAAGATTATGATGAAGATTAAAAATCTTTTTATTATCTTTGTAAAAAATTAGAACTAATGAAAATAACACTTATTTCAGACACACACAATAAACATAAACAAATCACCGGAGATTTACCGGGAGGTGATTTATTGGTACATAGTGGTGATATCTCTTCAATGGGTTACGAACACGAAATCAGAGAGTTCTGCAAGTGGTTTAATGGTATTGAAGGTTATACTCACAAGGTATTCATCGCTGGAAATCACGATTGGGGATTTCAAGACAATGTTGAAAAGGTAAAAGAGATTTTAGCGTTTTACACCGGAATAACTTATCTTCAAGATAGTGAATTAGTGATAAAAGTTGGTGATGAAAGAGAAGTTAAAATCTATGGTAGTCCTTGGCAACCTTGGTTTCACGATTGGGCCTTCAATTTACAAAAAAATGGTATTGCTCTTTCAGGTAAATGGGAAGGAATTCCTGATGATACTGATATTTTACTAACTCACGGACCTGCATTTGGTATATTAGATACCGTTGATGGTAGAAGATACGATAACTTAGGTTGTGAGTTATTGGTTGAAAGATTAGAGAGATTAAACGTTAAAATCCATAATGTTGGACACATCCACACTGGATATGGTTACGTTAGAAAAGGAGACACTCATCACTTTAATTCTTCTGTGTTAAATGAACAATACAATTACGCACAAAAACCAATGACTATTGATTGGAATCCGGATACAAACGAAGTAAATTTTATTGAAGATGAAAAATAAAAAAGATTTATTGATTTGTAGTTGTCATTCAACTGAACATCAAATGGTTGTCCTATACGCTGAGGACGAAATTGAGGGCGTAACATATCCAATGGTTTATGTTCACACACATTTAACCAAACGTCCATTTTGGCAGAGAGTTGGTTATGGTTTGAGATATATCTTTGGAAGACAATGTAGATACGGAGCTTTCGATGAATTTATCTTTAATCCGGAAGATTCAGACAAATTACAAAATTTGGTTGATTATTTAAAAAGAGAACATAAAGGTGGTGAATAACCACCTTTTGTTGTATTTATTAGTATGGCAGACCAAAGTAACTTTTCAAGATTTCCAAAAAAACAATTAGTTTTTATTGCGAATAAACTTATCGAAGATGGATTCGAATGGGATGATATTACTGATATTTATTTTGACATATACGACTCTAATGAAAATATCCTTAATCAAGTGTCCACATACTTTAACGAACCTGTAGTTGAAGATGATGTTCAATTTTTTATTAAGTTTTTAGAAATTAATAGTGGTCTACTTGATTTAATAATTAAAAATAACGATAAGTCATTAATAGAACAACTTGTAATTCCCAAAGCGAATGATTATATTGTTGAATACTCCGTTAGTGGTTCTTGTACTTTTGAAGAAGAATATGAATCAACATTTTCATCCTATGATGAAACATGGGTTATAGGTTCATTGGAAGTTCAAAGAAATAATGGGAATTGGGATTATTATTCAGGTACATTAAAAGACACCCATTATGATAATTGGGAGATGAATGATTGGAATGTTGAAAATGTTAAACCAATATCTAATGAAGTTCAAGAATCTCGTAATCCAAGAAAATTATTAGAAAACACCGAAAAACTTATCCCTAAATTAGACAAAGACACTCTTGTTAGTTTAAAATTTCTTATAGACAAACAATTAAGAAACCTTTGATTTTCTCACAACTCTTTTCTTAGATTCCTTAGCTAATTCACCTAAAGTCTTCTTTTTTGACGGGTCAGACCATTCATACCCCTTTTTATACCTAATTTCGACCTCTACGGGTCCAAAAGTTGTTATAGATGAGTCATACTTCCAAATGGTAGTTGTTTGTTCATCCTCGTAAACTACTTGTCTTTTTGTATTTTTAGTAATTTCTATTGACATAGGTGCAAATATACAAAATTATATTAAATCTTTCAATCTGTCACCATATAAATTTATAACTCTTTTTAAGAAAGCGTCAGGATTTTTTCTAATATACTCTAAAACATCATAACGAATATTTTTTGAGTATTTCCCAAATAATTCGGCGATTTTATCAACTTTTTGACCTCTTTCTTTGTCATATCTAAAGTTTTTTATTGTATTCTCATCTACAATTGGAAAAGTGATACTTTTTTTATTTCCTGATAGAGCTTCATTATGAGATAATGATATCGAAGAACTAACTTTACCTGAATTTGCCTTTCTTAACAACATATCCATAACTTCTTCGTTATTTTTTACAGTGTATTCAATAACATTTCCAGTTTTGGGTAATACTGCGAATATCCAATTTACATTATTAAAAGAAACTTGCATCATTTGATTTTTATAAAAATCATATTCAGGTCCTTTTTTCATTAAATCATGTGGTTTTTTAATACCTTCAACTGATAACATATCATCTTCTGAAATACCTTGTAATGCAACCTTTAAACCTTTATTTAATGACCCAAGTGAATATCTTTCTCCGGGAATTGTAAGTTTAACTGAATAAGGTATACCTTCAATAAGAATATCTGCTTTAGAACCATCACTATTACCTTCGATTGTTGGTATTGCAACTCCACCTGTAAACAACCCGGCCATTAAACCTTCGAAGAAAAATCCACGACCATCCATTTCCTCTTGTAAACTAATAAAATATTGGTAAAATCGAATTCTATCAACTGTTTTTCTAATATCTAAATTTAAATCAACATCACTTCCGTCAGTAGAAAAATCATAAGTACCAATACCCTCAGAATTTAATATTTTTGGTATAACCTTAGCCGCTTGTGTTTTACTTTTTGGAATCGGAGAAATTGTCGGCATAACAACCTCTAAAGATTTTGCAACATCTACAATATTTTGTTCCTTTAAATATAATTTATATTGAGATTCAGTAATTTTAATTTTCATATTCATAAATACCTTAATAAATAAAAAACCCCTCGATTAGGAGGGGTTAGTTAAATAATTAGTTCCCATTATTTTTTTGGAGGAACAATTGTAAGTTGTGATGTCATTCCCATCGCAGCACACGCAGCAATTGCGTATTTACAAAGAGTTAAAACAGGTTCATCTAACCCTAATGAAAAAGTTTCATTTGCTATTAAGATTGCTGTTGCAGATGACCCTAAGCTTAATGATAATTTTTTAACACCCAAAAAGAATTTCGGAGTTTCCGAATTCCATCTTTCAATAATTAATTTAATTAATTCCATAGTTTGATAATTTACTTAATAATAAATATCAAAAAAAAACTATTTATTTAAAAAATTATAACATGGCAAAAGTTAATACAAGTTCAAACTCATCAGTTAAATTAGAGACTTCAAAAGTTAGTCGTCCGGGTGTTCATTCGAAAACTAAGACATCTAAGTTAAAACAATCTAAAAACTATAAGAAATCATATAAAGGACAAGGAAAATAACCTATCTTAATCCTAAAATTTTGTTATATTTCTTATTATGTTAGATAAGAAACATAGATTTTTTCGATTAGTCGAAAGTTATATCAACGATTTCCGGGGAGATGCGGTACGAGAGTTCTATGGGAATAATGCACAAATAAAAATTCATACAATGACTCATAGTTTTTCAACTAATGTTTTATTATTTGAAATTGTTGTTGTGTTAGGGGAAACCATTAACGAATCTGTTATGGACGATACACTTGCAAGTGTTTTAATTCAAGATTCTATGGTTTATTTTTACCCTGAATCTAAAATACAAACTTATGTTAGGTTTGATACTTAGTTATTACGAGTTGATAGATAACCCGCCAATCTTTCTGATTTCTTTTTAAAGAATTCTAAATTATCCTCACTTATTTCAGTTGGTTTTAAGTAATCAATACCTATTGACCCCATTAATTTCCCTGTCCCAAAGTCAAATAACCCTACAACATAAGATGATTTAGCTCCTGTTGCTTCAGCACCTGTTTTTAATCCAAAAGTTGCAACTGTTGGGTCATCATAATTCGAAATCCAAACAAACCCTGAATTCATTATTTCAATAAAAAATCTAGAATATAAAGATATCGGTATGTTTGTAAAAAGAGTTGACACTGGTAAAACACCAGGCCCATCCACCTCATAAACTACAGAAAATTTTTGCATGGATTTATTTGAATGTAAAAAATGTCCTCCATTATGTATTTGGGTGACCCAAACCCTATCACAATCTAAATAATTTAAAATATTTTCAATTTCAGTAGTTATTTTTTCTATCGAAATCATTTCAATTTGTAATTCGTCCTTCGGGGGGCTTAATTTTTTTTTCACCCACAATAGTGCGATAGGGCCTAATAACGCGGTAATTAGTGCCACAAAAACACTTCCAAAAATCTCTATCATATGTTGACTCATTTACTTTATTGGTTTAAAGTTATCAATAAATATGAAAGAGCATTAAAAAAAGAATAAATTTGTAATTTTAATATAAAATTTGTCTTTTGGGGAAGAAGGAAATAATTATTATTCTTATAGAATAATAATATAATATTAAAATATAATAAAAAAAATAAGAACTAGTAATAGAACTAGTTAGGCGAAATCTACACAACATTCAAAACCTAACACACCCTCCAAAGTTTCTTGGACACTTGTTGGTCTATATGTTTCTCTCTCTAATGGTGATTTAATTTGGACAAACAAAGCAAATGAATCCGGAACCCATTTATTTAAACTTTTATCATACTTGAACGTTGGTGTCATATCAAAATCACATATTGTCACCCCACTATATGAAATCCCTAAAACCGTTTCACATAATCGTTTTACTCTATCTTTGTCCATGTCATATCTGAATTTAAAATGACAGAATAGACGTGTTTCTGTCTCCACGTATTGGGTTCAATGAGAGATAAGAACTTATTACCTTTAACATCCTCATATAGGTGGTAAATTTGACCAATAACGGGTTCAAAACGATAAAAGGACTCATAGACCTCTTGGTTAATAATAAATGTATTATAAAGGTTCTCTGCATCTCGAATGAGTTCTTTATATTTTGTTTCATAAATTTTGTTCACCCGGTCGGTCCCGTTTTTTTTAAATGATGTTAAGTCGGGAACATCTATCTTTGGTGCACCAACATGAGATGGGTACGAAAGTAAATTCGCCTTTAACTCTACCTTGTCGATGTGTGATTGTGTTGACATAAAAAAAAAGTGTCCCTAATAGGAACACTAATTATAAATTATATTTTTTTAAAGTTCAAATTATTGACCTTTAATCATAGAAATTCCATGTTTTAGGAATTCTTTAGCTCTTGGAGATACGTGATTCATCATATAAACCTTTTCGATGTCTTTAACTAACTCTTCCCCATGTTCATTCTCCTTATAAAGTTCAATGATTTTGTCCATTGCTTTATTACACTCTTTTTTTGTTTCATCAAAATAGTTGTAAGGTTTGAAACCCTTTAAATGATTCATAATTTCAGACGATAAATGTTCTCCACCATCCGAAACTTTTGGGTGTAATCTAAGTGTTTTCAATAATTCAAGTTTATCAACTAATCCGTTAACACCATTTCTTCTAATTGTAACACCATCAATATAATCTTCTGACTCATCGTCACCCATTATATCATCCAATGTTTTAACATTTCCACCGTGGCAGAATTTTCTATCTTCTTTTTCTTCAGATTGTTCAATCATATAAAGTTTCTTGATTGAGTCAATTTCTGATTCCGTAATTGTAAATCTTTTAGTTCCCATGTCTATAAATATAATGACATTACAAAAATGGAAAATGTTTCATATAATATTTATTGTTATGAAAAATATTATTTTAACTTTAGGATTTATTCTAACATCTTCACTATTATTTGGACAAGACACTATTAGAATCAAACACACTAATTATACAACAGTATTTAGTAAAACTAAACATTACCCGGTCTTAGTTGATTGGTGGACAACAAAGTCCATGGTTACTTGTAAAACACCTCTTAAACGAAAAGATAACTTTAAACCGGACCCTCAATTACCAAAAGAAACAGATTTATTAAAAGATTATGTTGGTAGTGGTACCGACCGAGGTCATATGATGCCAGCGGCAGATAATCTTTGTCAAACTCCACAAGTCCAAGATGAATGTTTTTATTTTTCAAATATGTCGGCACAATACCATTCGTTAAATGCTGGTGATTGGAAGTCATTAGAAAGATTAACTCGTAAGTTAGCAACCGAACAAGACAGTATTAAAGTTTGGTGTGGAAATGTTGGTGAGATTAAGAGAATTGGTAGAGTTACAGTACCTAAACAATGTTGGAAAGTAATTTATATTAAAAAAAGTAACATATACTACTCATATCTTTTTGATAACACTACGAATAAACCAGATGGGATTGAAAATAATTTAGTTAAAATTGAAGTCATTGAGAAATTAACCGGATTTAAATTTAATGTAAAATAAAATAACCCCTCTTCGGAGGGGTTATTTATTAATATAATTTTTGTGAATCGTTAAAGAGTCTTTTCATTTTAGCTTCGATTAAATTGATTTTTTGTTGGTCAGCATCTGAAACCTCAAAATTTTCAGCCTTAATTTGTCTTACTTCTTCTTGCATTCTTTGATATCTCATTATCATATCATTATACAATCTTGCTTTTTCGTCTTGGGTTAAATTTACCATATTTTTGTCTTTTTATTAAATGTATTATTTTTTTTTGAATTGTAACTACTCTTTTGTTTCTTTTTTATGTTTTTTCCATTCCAACCAAAAAGCCATCAGTACCAAAATATTCATTCCGAATGATGCAATTATTTCATGGATATCTTCATAGACATTCACAGTTAAATGAACATGACCAACAACCCAAAATGGAACGGCTAAATTGGAACCCATCCAAACTATTGCAAATTTTAAAAAATCCATATTAAAAATTGTTAGTTTTAATTATATCCATATTTGCGTCGTATACACTAAATCTTATTGATGTTTTATCATTATCAACACCAAGATAAGGTAATAATCTCCTAATATGGTTGTCAACCATCCAATGTTCATCAAAATTAAATTTATTCCATAAATCATCTTCTTCTTTTGGTTCATTCAAATAAATGTTCAAATAAATGTTAAGGTGTAAAGTATCTTCAAGAACCTCAAAAGGGTTATCACTATTGTGGACTTCAATTTCACCAACAATAGGATAGATGTTTTTGATTATATCACTATTAAGTAATTTCTCAAGCCCTTTAATTTGTGAATCATTTATCATATGTAATAATCTATTGTGTTAACGGGAATTTTAAACGTTTCAACAAACCATTCTTTAAATCCTTCTTTCCAATTATCATTAAAATAACCCTCCAATGAGTTAAGAAGTCCTTGGTCTTCAATATACAACATTGGACTTAATGGTTTTCGGTAATCTGAAGCTCCGGTCCAATAGTCTTCCCCATATAACCTGAACAATGTTTCATCATCCATATAATCACCAAGATAAAATTCAATAGCATCTTGTTCGTCTCCATCCTCAGTTAAATGAGACCAATTAATATTCTCAACATCAAGAGTACTATTCAAATAGTTTTTTACCGTTTGATTTAATTTACTTTCCGTTATTATGTATTTCATTTTAATCTTCTGATAATTCCCAAGTCACTCCTAACCAATAGTCACGACCTTCTTTTAATCCGGTATATCCGGTAACAGACTCAATTATGTTTTCCATATCAAATGGGTGATTATAATTGTTTGCTTCATAAACTAATTCAAAATAAGGGTAATCACCGTCATAAGTTGACCTTGTCTCTTTTATTATTCTAATAACTGGATAAGGATGGACAGTATTATGTCCGAAAAAACTATCTAATAGTTTTTCAACTTTTTTACTATCCTTTGCCATATTATGCAATATATGGTGGTTTTGGACTACTTCCTTTTAAATATCCATCTGCAACTTTAGCTAATAACGGTCCTGTTCCCCAAACATTTAATGATTTCATTCTTGATAGTTCATATAACCCAACATCATTCTTAAGACCATCGACAATATCATTATAACGTCCGTTTTTTATTGTATTACAAGTCGCTCTAATCCCATCCTCAGGTGTTTTATAATTTCTAACTCCGGCAACATTATTACCATAAAGTGTTGAGTTTGGCATTTTATGAGTTGTGTTGAACGGATTATTAGTCGCTTTACCACCCTCAGATTGTCTCCAAGCATACATAAAAGCCATATTATCTTTAGTTGGTTGCGCTCCGACACAAGATAATACTTTTTTATAAAAATCATCATCATTAGTTGTGATTGATTTTATATCACTTTCATTGTCACCTTGAGTTAACGGATTGTCTTTAATTTTATCAGTAAACTCTTTAAATTTACCTGATAAAAAATCTTTTAAAATAGAAAAACTATCTTTTCCTGTGACTTGTTTTGTTATTAAGTCGATAAGTTCTTGTTCGGTTAAACGAACTTTAATTTTCTTTCCCATATTGATAAATACTTGTATTCAATAAATACAACAAAAAACCCCCATAAGTGGGGGGTTTTATAAATTCTTAATCTAAAATTGTGATGGTGTTTATTTTATCTCCTTGTTGGATGGAATCGATTATTTCTAATCCTTCAACAACTCGACCAAAACAAGTATGGTTACCATCTAAGTGTTGAGTCCCTTGTCGGTTATGACAAATGAAGAATTGTGAACCTCCCGTGTTACGACCTGCGTGTGCGATAGACATCACCCCTCTATCGTGAAATTGTTTAGGTGCTGTAACTTCACAAGGAATTTGATATCCCGGTCCACCGGCACCATTCCCATTTGGACATCCACCTTGGATTACAAAATTAGGAATAACTCTATGGAAATTTAATCCATCATAGAATTTTTTACCAATTAAATCTTTGAAGTTGTTTACTGTAATTGGAGTCTCGTTGTCGTATAGTTCGGCAATCATATCTCCCTTGTCTGTTGAAATTTTTACTTTAGTCATATTTTATCTTTTTAGAAATATATGAAAAGTATTTTATATTGTCAATTAAGAATCAATTGTCCATTCTTCTAACAATATCGCACTAACATCTAACCCTAAATAATTTTTTATTTTATTATGAATTAATAATTGGTATTTTGTTTTTACTTTTGTCATTAAATAATTTTTTAATAAAACTAAAACGAATATCTTTCCTTTTTCAATTACTACATCAACTTTTATTGCCAACGGAACTTCAATATCCTCAACTATTTCTATAATTGTGGATTTTATTTTTTCTTCTTGTTTTTCACTAATTACTACATCCATTATAATCTGTCTTTAATATTATCAGTCATTTTTTCATCAAACTCAATACCATGTCTTTCCATAAAATTATTTACTAATAATTCAATTGATTCCTCATGTCCCTTATCTTGTAATAATAGGTAAGCGCCCAAGTCGGCCTCTATTTCATCTTGTTCATTTCTTGGTCCATTATGTCCCAATAACACATGAGTAACTTCATGAGCTTCAATAAACTTTAAAATATCTTTAGAGTTTGGTTGTCCAACTAATATTTCCCCATCGATTATTATTAAATCACTGCCCGGGACCATGAACCCAAACCCATATTCGTTAAAATATTGTTTAACCTGTTCATATAATGGGTCATCCTCAAATACCACAACAACCGTAACACCATCCAAAAATTCACTACTGTATTCTAATTGAGTCTCCTCATTCAATATTTTTTTATATTGTGATTCTGTAATAATATATTTCATATTTTATAAATACTTTGGGTTTGATTAAATTTTTTTATTTATATTTGTATCAAAATTAAATATTATGACAGGAAAATTAACAGGGCACGTGTCCGAAATATTATCGGATGTCCAAACACTTAAACCAACAAATAAAGAATTATTTATAATTCGTGGAATTAGTGGCGCCGGTAAAAGCACGTTAGCCAAATCAATAGGTGGAGTTCATTACGAGGCCGATATGTATTTTATGAAAGATGGTGAATATCAATTTGATATTACAAGATTAAAAGATGCTCATAGTTGGTGTCAATCTCAGGTGAGTAATGCGATGTTGTTAAACTATGCCGCAGGGATTAATAAACGAATTGTAGTGTCAAACACATTTACACAGGAGTGGGAAATGCAACCATATTATGACTTAGCTGAAAAACACGGATATAAAGTTTATTCTTTAGTTGTTGAAAATAGACACGGAGGAGTTAATGAACACGGGGTTCCGGAAGATAAATTGGAATTAATGAAAAATCGTTTTGAGGTAAAACTTTAATTCATTACATTATTGCAATCCCTACTTGAGAACTGAATCCAAAATAAGGAAGATATTGTTCTAAGTCTTTTTCAATATCTTTCTTTTTTGGAACATCTTTCCATTTTATCATAACATTAGAATCAAATGGATGTCCAACTTTAATATAAATGTAAAATGTTGCTCCCGGATATAACGTATCTCCCGCACCGGTTATTGTTTGAATGTCATCAAATTTAAACCAAATATCATCAGAATAACGATGAGCAATCTCAAGACCTTTTTCTGATTCTAAAAATTTCTTAAACATTTTGAGTGACTGTTTTACTTCTTCTCTTGTCATATGTTATAAATACGATGATAAATAAAAAACCCACCTATTGGTGGGTTATATTATTTTTTCGGATAATACTTTTTACCTTCAAATAAGATAAATTTTGTCCCGACGGTGTTGATTGACGTTTTGGACGCTTCCCAAGTTTCTTCTACACCTTCGAAAGGTTTTAAGATAATTTCATTTTCTTCTACTTGGATTGTTCCTACTGTATCACTCATATTTAATTATAATCATTTTATGAAAATAAGAAATAATGAATTGAGTATTTTATATTTTATCAAATGTCAATTCAATGTCACCACCTTGCTCAAACTCATCCCAAGATAAAAGGGTTTCTCCACCATTAGAAGTTTGGGTCCAACTTTTTCCATTTGCAACTGCGGTCATAGAAATTGTTTGGTCATCACTTGCCATCCATCCTCTATCAACATAAACACCTGCCTCAGGTCCAAAACTAACTCCACCTTGCATATACCATTGATTTGGTACTTTCCAAAATCTAATTGATGTTGAATTGTTTGGTTCTGTTGTATTCCAACTAAATTCACCTCCATTAGGTTGTATCACCTCTTGTGGTGAATAATTATTTACCGTAGTTATTGTATAATCGGTATTATTCTTAATTGTTACATTTACGTTCCACATATTATTCACATTTACAAATGCCGTCACCACCTTTTTTAGGATTACAAACGCATTCTTTTTTTTCTTTTTTAGGTCCGGTTAAAAGTGTATATCCCTTAAACGTTTCCATTATTGCTTTAATTTCTTCAACATTACCACCTTCACTAAAAATGGTTATTGTTTTGTCTTGACTGTTAATTGTATATTCCATGTTATGTACCTACTCTTAATATATCTGTATTATACCCTAAACTTTCCAATAACTCACGAACTTCTTCAGTAAAAATTGTTCTGTGTCTCCACCCGTTACTTTTATAAGTTAATGTGATGAACCCACCAACTCTATTATTTGATGTGGTGAATTTTACCGAGTGTAGTACATGAGAATTAGGTAATGTCCTAATTTTCTTTTTTATTTCTTTATTTAATGTTTTTGTAACCCACTCATCCTCACCTTCATATACAAATGAACCACCTATATTTAAATCTAATTTTCCATGTGTGGGACTACCAAGTTCAACTCCAATAAAATTAGTTAAAGTTTCTATAAATTCTGTTGATAGTTTTGACAAATTAAGTGGTTCTACTGATTTATCATGAATGGCTTTATCCCAATCAACTATAAAACGACCATATACTTTATAAGGTGAATCTTCAGTCAACTCTAAAGTCATCCATTCGGGTAAATTTAACCTATCAGTAAAAAAGGTAATTGCTTTTTTAAACTTATCAGTGAAAAGACCTTCTTTTTTAAGGTTTGGCATTCTGTGAACCCCTTTTATTGCCAACTCTCTTCCAACATTAGCCATGTTACGATAAGAGCCATAGACACGGGAATTATTCTCAATACCATAATCTTCAATAAATTCATTTATATGGGTTTTAATCAATAATGAAAGCGGATATTGACCTACTTCATCACCGTGTGTTTTCTTAACCCATGGTCTAAAGTATTTAAGAAAAACTTCAATAAAATCTTCATCCTCGTATTCACTCGCATTAAAATTTTCTAAAACGGTTTTCACAATTCTATTAAGGTCAGATTCGGTAAGTGTGTGTATTCTTTTCATTACCTATAAATAGATTTATAATTAAAAAACTTTTGTAGTTAAGAATTATTTTTTGGTTTGGTTAAATCTTGGTTTTTCTGATTTCTTTTCTTTTGGTAATTCAATTTCACAACAAGGGTTACTATTCCCCTGAAATGAATTAATTTCTCTAAGTATCGAATCACTTATAACCTTATCAAACATATTATTGTAATATGACACTAAGTCAATATTTGAGCATTCATTTTCCATATTTCTAAATGTTTTCAATTAATACAAATCCAACAAGACCTTCAATATATTTTACAATATCTTCCTCACTACAAGAAATAAGAGGTTTAAAATCGATTGTGTTCTCATCCTCACTCGCGAGTGGTATTAATTGTAAATCATTTAATATCTTTCTACAATTGATTTCAATTCGGTCTTTCTCCATGGTCGGGTCCAAGATGACATCAATTCCATTTGACAATTTTTTTCTAAAATCATCATATAAGTCAGGATGTAATAATATTTCAAGTTCCGGATGCATTATTATAGTATCCGCTCCTCCTCGTTTTGATGATTGGTGTATCTTATTCGATACCACCATTATTTTGTTGATAAGAGTTTTATTCCACTCTCGTTGGGCGTGAGGTGTTGGTTCTTCAATTCCCATCCATCCACGTAAATCCCATTCTTCTATATGTGAATTTTCCATAAATTATCTTTTTGGTAAAGATATGAAATATTATTTAAATAAAAAACCCTTCGAAGTGAAGGGTTATATTAATTTTATATTTATTTATAAATATCAGGTTATAACCCATATCTACCTTTAAGAGCATTATAGTTTTGTAAAACTTCCGATGATGATAATCCCCTATTATAAAACATAAAATTTCCCATTCTTCCTCCTGCATATCCTGCAGTACCCATATTTGTAACACTATCTATAGCACAAAGTCCAAAATATAAGGCTGTTGGTGGTTGTCTCGTAAGTGTTGCCGTTCCAATACTTGCACCGTTAATATAGGCGGTAAGAGTTGTTCCTGAATATGTAAATCCTAATTGATACCAAGTGTTAAAACTTTTAGCACTTGAAACAACTTTATTAACTAGATTACCACCCCAAGTTGCAAAACTAATCACACCACCTGAACTAATTTCAATATTCGAATCGTGATAACCAAAATTTATGGTTGCCTGACCCAATTCAGACACAATTTGTCCTGCTGAGGTAGGATAAAACCAAACAAATACAGATTCATTTGGAAATGTTGTTGGATTTAATAAATTTGCGGTTAATCCATATTGGCCATCTCCATTAAAAACAATACTACCATCGTTGGAGGAATTAAATGTAGGTCCGTTAACAAGACTTGTAGAATTTCCATTACCACTTAAATCATACCATGTTGTTCCATTTTTGGGGTATGATGGAATAAATCCTGCATCTAATAAATAAGTTAACCCACTCGTCACAATATTTGGATAATCAATATTGGTAACCAAAAAATTTGATTGTCCATTAAAATAATTTAAGGCATCATAAATTGTTGTAATATTAGTTCCACCATATTGTTTGGCTATTATAATCAACTCGGCATCATTGGCAGCAATCCTAATACTTGGTCCTTGAGACGATTTCTGTTGATAAACGGTGTAACCTCCTGATGGTGGAGTAATACCTAACCAAAAGTTTGTTGATGAGGTTGGACCATATTCCAAAGAAGTGTTAATTGCAATTAAAAAATTATTTCTTTTAATTGTCCCATTGGATATGGTTGTTGCGGATTTAATAAAATTTGGCATATTAATAAATACTTAACATTCGGATTGAACTCTATGTATTGCCGTTGAGACTTCAAACATATTATAAATCTCGTCCCATGTGTCATCAACTAAATTATCTGAATCATCTTGGGAATGTGGTTCATTTTTATTAATCCAAATTCTAATTAAATATTCGTCTTGATTAACTAATCGTACAACAGTTGCTTTACAAATAAGTTTATTTCCGGGAACCAATACATTATCCAAATATTTTTGAATTAGTTTTGTCTTTCTCCCATCCTCAAAATCAATAGTCGATTCACGTAATACTTTCTTTATGATTTTATGTAGTTCCATATACAATAAATACTACTCGACGTGCTTTACATCATATTTGTTATTCATCTTAAACCATTTTGATATTAAATTAAAATAATTATTCTCAATGAATTCTGCTCCGTATTTTTTACCCAATTCTAATTTAACCCTATCGGATGTGTAAATGGTTTCAGTTTTGATATCAAACAAGAAATGTTCGTTAGTCCAAGTCTGTTCGGTTTTATCATATGTCATATAAGGATAACCATATTTATCCTCAATCATTTTTACAATCTGTTTTTCAATTTGTGTCATTCCAAAATTATAAGAAAACAAAATGGAATAAAAAACCTCGCCAATTGACGAGGTTAATATTTTTAAAGTTCTTTTTTCAAACGACTAAGAATTTCATTATTCTTATTCATTCTTTTTAATTCCTTGAGAGTGTTTGCTCTGTTCTTTTTTGGTTTCCCGGGTTTTCTTGATTTTGACATGATAAGTATTTCACAATAAATACTCACTATTAAATAATTAATTTTATTGGTTTGGGTCGTAAAAAAAAGTTTGTTCTATCATACCCCTGTTATCCAAAATGTATTTTGATAATTCTTTGACTCTCGTTCTAAGTTGATTTTCTTCTTCTTTAGTTTCAGGTAGGTTACCGTATTCTAACCCAATTCCAACCCGATAAAGAATAACATAACCCATATCCGTTGATGAAATATGAATATCTTTAATTTTAGGATACTCGTCCTTCAACATTGTAAGTAATAATTTTTTTAAAGCTTCGGTCATACATATAAATACGTATTAATCATAAAAAAAAAACTATTCTACAATACCTTTACCTAAAATAAGTGGAGATGAGGTTTTATGATTAGCAACCGTGAAATGAGAATCATACTCTTTAATAATCATTGTTGAATCCTGAGTGAATGTTTGTCTGTAACGTGCCAATACATACTCTCTAACTTTGTTCTGAACTTCTTGTGTCATTTTATTTTTCTTTTAGGTTATAAATTATTCCACAAAGATATAAAAAGTTTTTAAATAAAAAAAAAAGATTAATAAAAAAAACTCAATTAATATTTATTAATATGGGAACACACAAATTAAATTTTATAAAAAGTAATAACAGTTGGTTCGTTGATTTTAAGGAAACTGAACTAACACCAAATATTAATGGTGTTAATCAACAACACCTAATGCATTTAGTTGGTGGATGGGATACCGGATTAGAAATTATGTCCGATGGTAGTGATAATTTTTGGATGACCGTTTCAGATTCTCCAATTTTAAATAGTACTAAACTTAAAATTTTAGATAAACCAAACTACAAAGGAATTACTGTAGAAAATGGTGTATGTTATTTTCTTGAATCCCATAAAGGGGTAACTTATAATATAGAATTTTGGGGTTGTCACAACGGATTTAATTTTACTTGGGGTGAAAATTCTAATTCAGTAAAATCCATTTATTTACTTAAACACGATTAAGATTGCGTAAATTTTACATCAACACCATATTTCCATTCAAACCATTCTGAAATAAATTTATATGCTTCATCATCGTTAGGGAAAAATAAGTCAGAGAACCCACGACCAAATGAACTATTAACCCATAGTCTTCCATCGGTATGGTCGTACTCCATCATAGCATCAAATTCGTCTTCGTCTACTTCACCAGGATAATAGATAATAATAAACTCTTCAAAGTCAGAGTCGGACCCAATTCTATTTTCAATGTATTCTTTTCTAAGGTCGTTTAATTTACTTTCTTTTATAATGTATTTCATATTCAATAAATACTAATTAACAATTGATTATTATTTTACCACCAAATAATATTTATTGATATGACATCAGAAGAAGCAAGACATTACTTAAGTAATAAAGGTCTATCCTCATGTTCCTGTAGATATGGGAGTGTTGATGAGATGATTATTGAGGCAATTATATTAAGAGACCTCGATGAAGAGAATAAAAAAACCCCCACCGTTAAGTAAGGGTTTAATTTTTATATTTGTGATTCAGCAACTACCACAACATTTGATAATTCCCAACCAGCATTACATAATTTGTCATTATAACAATCTCCGGTAAACCATTGACTATTATAAGGTCCTTTAGGTGAGTACCCTTCCCAATATGATGGAGTTATCCACCATCCAACTGACATACTTGATTTTAATGAAGACATATCAATAGTAGTTCCATCGGCACCACCATTATTTAACACATCGTATATTACAGTACTTTTTCCATTTTGGGAAACGGTAATTATCATATTAGTATAATCGGAGTTAAAATCAATCTCCATATCAAATGGAATAGTTACATCAATAATATCAACTAAACTATGAGTTCCGTTAGATGGGTCGTTAGATAAATGACTTTGAGTGTAACAATCATCATCCATTAATGCATCAGTATAAGAATATTCAAATCTTTGTTTATCATTTAAATGAATTGTTTGTTGGAATATTCTATTTCCATTGGTTTCTAAAAAGTCAATCTCATTACAATACGGTGCACCATTATTACCTGCATCACAATAGTTAGTTCCTTTAGGTTGAGTTGAACTATTCACCATGTAAAACGATGCGTTTAACCAATTGTTTTTTTGAACCTCAGTTGGTGCTAACCCTGATAAATCAATTGTCGCAGTAATTTTAGAAATGTTTTTAAACCCATGAGTTGAAACAACTCTACCGGCATTAAAGGTAACAGTTGAATTTTCAATTATTGGAGTTGCGTTACACCAATCACTGGTCCAATCTTCTTCAAATGTAACATTGTAAGTTGTTAATGATGATAATGACGATTTTTTATTACAACCAAATAGTTTTTTAATTTGTTCGTAAATTTTAATAATTTTTTCCATTTTTTTTTAGTTTATAATAAGTAGTTTGTTTAATAAAAAAACCCACCGGTTAAGGTGGGGTTTAAAATTTATTTTTCTTTACTTTGTTCTTCTTGTTCATTAACCAATGGTTTAGAATCACCAAGTTTTGAATTAATTAATTTTGAGAAATTCTCAGTCATAACTTTCATTCCTCCGGTGTGTTGTTCACGGATAGCATTCTTCTCCTCTTCGGATAAATTATTTAATATGTGTTTCATTTGTTTTGTTTTATTATAAATAGTTGGTTATGGTGGAAAAAAAATACCATACAACCGGTTTTATTGGAAAATAGTGGTCAATTATGACCAATTATCGTGTTTTAGTGGAAAATTTCACCTACTCACAAGGTAAAGGACTTACATAATGTCCCACAAACATAGTAATTCCGAGATAATTATTTATTTTTTCTTTAAGTTCCTTCGCATATCTACGAATTTTAACGTTTTTCAAATCTTTTTCAAGAGGATTTTCCAAATACCAATCCCTATCAATGATTAAATAACAATGGAAATTGTTATCTTCTTCATCATATCCCAAATCCACCTCACAAATACCTTCCATATTCATGGAATAATAGATTTTTTCTATCATTCTCAGAATAGAACCGGGATTATTGGTCTGAATTGTTGAAAATTGTTCCTCAGTTATAATATATCTCATACTAAGAACATTTATTTTTATGGTCCTTAAAGTATTTCTCCAAGTAATTACCAAATTTATCTACAAAATAATAGTAGAGAGAATCCCTATCTTTTGGTGAGATATTTAAATCAAAATCATTTATAAAATAAACATCATACATTTCAACTAACATATCACAAGCATCGGTAATAAAATCTCCAATACCATCATAATCACCACATATGTCCATCTCATCAAGAATTCCCCACTCCAAATCCTTCATCATGTTTTTAAATGGCAATCTTCTTCGGACTTCAGGTGATAAAGATTCAGTTAATAAAACATATTGAGACTCTGTTATAACATATTTCATTTTATTTATTTTTTACGAATAAATGTAAAAGACCCTTTTCCGTCAGTTCTCTTATAAGTTTTTCCTGAAGGGTCAGAACTTAAATCTTTAACCCCTTCAATGTTACGTTCAGTTGAATTACTTAAATTAGTGATGGTTACTTTATCACCAGCCACTTTATCAATTTTAAGAGATTGGCCTTTAGATTTTAATCCATTGGTTAATACATTACCAATAAAGACATTTCCGGTACCAATCATAAAACCTTGTTCTACAATTAAATTATATTGAGATTCTGTAATTATTATTTCCATAACAATAAATACCCAAAAATAAAAAAAGACATATAAATTATTTTATTAGAAAAAAGGGGTCATAAAAAACCCACCTCAATGGGTGGGATAATTTATTAACCTCGTCTTCCTGATGATGATGTTGTTCCTCGTCCACCACTTTGTGGTCTAACTGAAGGTGTTTCAGGTCTATATTCTCTTTGTGGTCTAACCGATGGTGTTTCAGTTCTTGTTGATTGTGGTCTAACAGATTCAGTTCTCACCTGAGGACTTCCTCGATATCCATTGTTTCTCGCAACTCTATACCCATTATTATAATAAACCGGATAAGAATAATAATAACTATAAATTCTTGGTCTCCAATAAGGGTCGTCAAAATAAAACCACCAATTATTACCATGATACCAATTATTTCCCCAATAAAATCTCCAATTATTATAATAATATGGGTCTAATTGGTTTGAAAAAGAAGATAATGGGACTTGAACTTGTTCTCCCAATTCATTAACCGCCAAGATATGTGTTATTCTTGGTTGAGATGGGACACTTTGATAATTACCACAAGATGATAATGTTAAAATCAAAAACAATAATAATATAATTTTTTTCATAACATATTTTTTATTATAAATATCAATAATCATTCCAAATAAAATTACTTAATTTTTGACAATTGTAGCGCCACCACAAATAATAATTTGGTCACCATCTTTAATCCTCTCAAAATAAACACATCCATCTTTCACCTCAAATTTATTGGTAGTATAAACAACGCCGGATGATGTTGTTATTTCGTAGACACCCGTTGGCTCAATGGCAACTACGTAAGTACCTACTTTAAATAAAATGAAAATTAATATAATACCGTATAATAATTTTTTGTTCTTAGAGAAAAAGGTTATCATACGACTAATCCATCTCATCATTTTAAACATAACTGATGTTATCATGTCACTAAACTTTTCCAAATCATTCATTTGGTCTTTATCTAATTTAAAATTTTTCATAATAATAAATACCTATTTTAATAAAAAAAAAAGGTTAAGATTCCTTAACCCCAAATTTAATTGTTTCCTCAATATAATCTATAAACGCTTTTGCTCTATCTTCTTTACCGTGATAATAATTACCATAACCTATTAGTTCTCCACTTTGGTCGGGTAATGGTTGGACTTCTTTAATACCGGTTTCAATAATAATCTCAACGTTACCATCAGTAATGTGTTGTCTCAACATAGTTTTCTTAACACCATTATCAATAACATCATCAATCATTTTTGGGTAACTAGTTGAGTTATTTTCTTTCAACCATTCAACGGTTGACACAATGTCACCATTACCGGGTGTTTTTGTTTCTTTTATACCATTTTCAATAATATCTTCAACCATTGACGTTGGCATATACTCAGTGTTGAGGGTGTGTCTCACTCCATTTTGTAATGCATCTTCCATTTTATTATTAAAAAACCCCATAACATCAACGTGGTTAGTTTCTTTAACACCATCTTGGATTATTTCTTTAACCAAAACATCGACATTAAGTTTTTGTTTAAAAGTACGTTTCACACCTTTCTTAATAACACCTTCAACCCAACTTTTATTTTCGTTATCATTAAATTGTGTCAACTTCACCCCATT
>Ga0181351_1000030_pt1 | contig 39185 bp, 47 predicted proteins | sample Su13VDMM15SD_FD_170485 | JGI IMG/M metagenome (GOLD analysis project Ga0181351, IMG submission 170485) | Freshwater viral communities from Lake Michigan, USA - Su13.VD.MM15.S.D | ecosystem: Environmental > Aquatic > Freshwater > Lake | place: USA: Michigan | collected 2013-07-16 | reverse complement strand
AAAGGAAGGATGTCCATCTCTTGCAACATTGTTGCAAAACTAAATGCAACCAGGTTGCAACTAATATCATCTTGTCCCAATTCTGGAATATTCCCAATATGGGAAAACAGAATAATATTCTGTTCTGAAATACTATTTAACATAATAAATGTTATACAACAATCAGTTTTGCTGTATTTCAGTATAAAATTCGGTTTTGTTTTGAAAAAGTTCTGCGGACTAACCGAGGCCCCCCGGTCTTTGGAATTCCGTTTCCCAATTTGGGATTCACCGGGGCCTTGTAGGGCGCCAGGCGCAGTAGTACGTGCCCACAGCGGAATGGTCATTGTAACTAAAAAGGTTACAATCAGGATTACGGCTACGATTTTTTCTCGTGTTTTCATCAGAACGGGGCTTTGATTGTTTTGCCTGCCATTGATTTCCAGGATTTGAAGGTATGCTCGACCTCAATACAGGCGCTTAGATCGATTTTTTTAAAAGGGGTGGTATCTTCTATCTCGACAGACACTGATCGTTTAACCACGGGCAAGGAAACAGCCTTTTCCATGGTGTTTAGGATCTGGGATACACGTGCCTCGACAGCTTTTGAGTATTTGAACTCTGCAGACAGCGTAGGTTCGCATTGGAGCGAGGTGATGAGTAGCTGGACGTTTGGGTGGTTGAGGAGTCGTGTTTGTTTTGGGGTAAGCATGGTGTGAAGGTAAAAGGTTTTCTGTGATATTCAAATATTTTAAGTCGGTTAGTGGGTTAGAGTGATTTAGTAAAAAAATATGTGAGTTACGGCCCCACCATCCACTCGGTTATTTTTCCCCCCTTATAGGGGGGGGTAAAAAGTAACCCAGTTGGAGGTAACTCGGTTAGTGGGTTATAACCGAGTGTTAACCGAGTAACCGAGTTCATTTTTAGGCTAATTTCGATGTTTTTTATGTTGACTTGAGTAAACCATAAAAACAGTATGACAATTTGTGTCAAAACAACTGGGTTAGAGGGGGGTATCCGACTATTAACCGAGTAACCGAGTTCGAAATTTCGATTTAAACGAGGTGTTACTGAGACTAATTCTAAATAGCAGTTATTTTTCAACTGTTTTGTGATTTGTGTTAGTTGTTTACAGGTTTAATATTTTCGATTAGGTTTGGTCGTAAAAAAAGCCCGATGATCGGGCTTTAGATTTTGAGTCCGTGTTTTCCGGACAGTATTTTCCAGGCTATTGAGGAGGTATCTGGGTAGACTGAGTTTCCAAGTGCACGAAGAAAATCTTCTCGAAACTTGTACCCATCAATTGAGCCACCCACGCAGGATTTAGTCTCCCATTGACCTGTTGTGGTTCTTGGGCATTCCCATTCGTGTTGAGGCTGGCCGGGTCTTGCGACTGACCTTTCCTGTCTTTCTTCAGCTTCTCCCTGTTCGTCTCTCCAACTATTGCAGGGTGATTGCTCAATCCTTTCTGACCGTAATTGGCCTGATTGGGAATCTTGTTTGCTTCCGCTGTGGTTGGTGTTGGCCACTGAACTTGCCCTGATAACTTCCCTTTCGCTGCTACTTTTTGGTAATTCACATTGTCCCCCGCGTCCTTGTAGTCGCGTGATGTCGGTGTCCCCCAACTCTTCACCTGCAAGCTCAGCGCTGTTCCTCCCTGCTGGTATTGAGTTGATCGATTTTGGTCGCTGGCTGTTGGGGTTGTCCATTTTACTTCTCCTGACCGCCATGATAAAAACTCTTTCTCTCTTGTGGCTTGCGCCTGTTTCCTCCGCTGAGAATATTCCCCAATGCACTCGGTAACCCATTCCTTCCAGCGATTCGATGACCGTAGGTAGCCCTTTTGTGATGTGTCCCCGGACGTTTTCGAAGAAGCAGATGGTTGGCTGAATAATGTCAATTGCCCTTGCGAAGTGTTTCCAAAGCCATCTGGGGTCATCTTCTCCGAGTCTTTTACCAGCCAAGGATTCCCCCGGACAAGGATATCAACCTGTGAGGATGTCCACCATTCCGCGAAAGTGTTCTGCTGGGAAGTTGGTAACATCCGGCCAAATAGGATGCGGATCCAATAAACCTGCTTCCATTTCCGCAACCAAATTTTCGATGATAAAAGCTTCCCTCTCCACGCTACATATTGTTCGAAGGTTTGGGATAATTGTTTCAAGTCCTCGCTCGATTCCTATGAGTCCAGTGCAAAATGAAAGGACTGTTGTATATTTTTCGGTATTATCCACATGAATTTTGGTTTATTTAATCTAAAATGGCAAATCTTCAGTTTCAATGCTCAACTGTGCTGGCGGAGGGGTTACGATCTGGGAAAGGGGGATGAGGTTAGTCTTAATGGCTGCGCTGGCGACCAGTTTGTAGACAGTATTTGGGCTCCGGTTCGGGCCGGACTTAATGATCCACTGGTTGCGGATGAACTCTTGTATCAACTGCTTTGCTTTAGACCTACCGCATGCAAATTCAGCGCCTATTTGATGTTCTAAATGACCTCGTGGGAGAGCTTCACCCTCAAAAACAGATTCCAGGCGCTTTAATCTCTCCTCGTCCGGCATTCCGCCTTCTCCTTTCACCGTCTGGCCTATTATTTCAGGTAGTCCGGTCGGCCCATGCTGGAACATAAACGGTTCAAATGGCTTTTCCCTGCTGGATTCGCACTTTACCACCGTGGCACCGGTGTTTTCGTCCAGGGTAAGCTCGATGGTGACCTCCGCTTTGTTCAGGAGCTCGGATCCGATGTGACCGCGCGCGTTGCCGTCAGTTTTGTTAAGGTGTAGGATGTTGATAACGTGGATATTGTGGGTTAAAATGAGCTTTTCAAGCCAGACCACCACCTCAGTACACTCATCCGGATCGTTGATGTTTGACATTAAGTCGCGGATACCGTCAATAACGATGATGCGCAGCTTGTGTGGCCAGTACTTAACCGTCTCTTCAATAAAGTCGCGTCTCTCTTTTGGAGACATTCCGCGCATGTAAAAGACCGGGACATTTTGGTTTGTCATCCGGTAAATCTTGTCGCGAATGCCCCAAACATGCTTGCGGCCTTGCTCAGTGTCGAAGATGGCGGCCTCTTCTGCCAGGTGGTTGCGGTTGGTGACGAACTTGGAGATTTCCCAGACCACGAACAGAGTCTTGCGTGATTTCTTGCGGCCGACCAGGAGCGAGTGGTTACCGGGCGTGGCCACGGGTGACTCATCGATGGTGATCAGCGGAGGAAATTCCTCCGGTTTGTTGATAATCAGGGTGTTTTCCCATAAAATCTTAATGCGCTCCGGGCCGGAGGTCGCTACTTCGCGGTCTTTTAGGAACTGCAGGTCAGTGATGGAGGACTCGAGCAGTTCGATCGGGTCGGAGGTATCCTCGTACGCAGCACTGTGGATGGCGGAAGCTTTTAGGATAAGGAACCGTTTGAGCGCCATTTCCAGAATGACCCGGGCGTGGGACTCGATATTGGCAGCTGATGATACCCGGCTGGTTAAGTCGGCCAAGTAAAAGGCGCCACCGATGAGTTCAAGTTTGCCGGACTTTTGGAGGCGGTTCTTGACGGTGCGCATGTCGATCGGTTCGCCAGCGGAAGCCAAATCCAGTATGGCAGCGTGGATCTCCTTGTGGGCCTCGGTATAAAAATGCTCAGGTTTTAGGAACGGGATCTGGGCGAGAGCCGGCTTTTCGAGCATGAGTGCACCGAGTACAGCCTCCTCCATGTCCAATGCTTGGGGTGGTAATTTTCCTAAAGATTCAGATATATCTCTAGGTACTAATCGAGGGTAGGGCCGTTTCTCCATCAGGCCAAAAAGTAAAGCGTCATAAGCAGTAAGTTAAACCTACGGGTTTAATTTCTAAAACCCGACAATTGTGGACAAAATGTGGACTACTTGTTATTATCTCGGATGCGCGCCAGGTCGAAGCCGAGCCAGAACCGGGCCTCGTGGAGGTGGCGGATGTGGTGGTTAAGGCAGGAGATGATGTCGGAGCTGGTCGGATCGGAGAGGTCCAGTTCGAACGTTTCTTGGATGTTGTCTTCGGTCAGGCCTTTAATGCGCTCCCGGATCCAGTCTATCTTTTCGATAAGGGTCGAGTCTTGCCACCATCCAGTTGGTAGGCCTACCCAAACTGTATATCCGTTATCGCTTTGTTTAGGTTGATCAGCTGTCGGCTCAATATCTTGTATGTACTTTCGCTTTCCGTCATTTTTGTAAGGGCTATCTTCACCAATAATTTCAAGACATTTGCCAAGCCAAGCTTTGGCTAAAAGGAGGTCATCGATCGCTTTTTGCTCTTCTCGTGATCCGGTATATTCAATTGCTGTTCCAGTTAATGTAATGAATTCAAGAGGCTGCATTGTAGACAGCAGTTTCGCCAATCCATCGATCCGGACGCGTAATTCGTGTAAGTGCTTTTTCATTTTGGGTTTTAGTTTAGTGTAAAAAAATTTCTTGTTTAGGGTCAAGAACCAGTTGACCACATCCATTCAAGATGATCAGCAGCTTGCCGATCTGATCTTTGGGTGGATTCCGGTACGATGGTCCACCAATAACATCAATCGCCTTGTCGCATGTAGAGCTGACTGTAAATTTTTTCGCGTTCTTTCTTTTTGTAAGAGAGAAGGTATTTGATGGCTTTAAGTCTGATGCTGTCATGATATAAATTTTTAGTAAAATTTTTTAAAGGTGCGGTCAAAATAAGACCGCACCTGAACTTCCCCATTACTTCTCAATTACAGGCCAGTTCCAATAACCTTGTCCCTCTCCAAGAGTTACTGATGTTTTCCACAATTGATCTGTGCCATCCAGTATTACTTGTCCATTAACACCAACATCACTCCATACTTTCACAATGACCATAGGGAATACCTGGCCTGCCTCAGCGTTATTTCCAATGTGGGCCTGAGCACCAATTGACCATTTTCCTTCTTTGATCTGTTCCGCGATATTACCGCCATGAGTACGTCTTCGATTGATCTCAATTGCATCCTGCTCACTGAGTGTGTACTGCACAATTCTTCCAATTACTGTTTTCATAAAATTACCCGGTTCACCTGTCACCGGAAGGGTTAGGTTTTTATCGTTTCAGTTTGGTCTTAGAATATTTCTCTGCCCCCCTTCGCTCAATTGCTTTAAGGATTAGAGTTCTTGCGTGTGGTGTTGAGGGCACACTTTGATCTTCAAGTGCATCTCCCCACACAACATCAACCAAATGAAATAACAGTTTTCTGTCTATTGATTTCATACTTTGTTAAGTCAATTCCTGAACTATCCTTGCGGCCATGGCAGCAACCTGAATAGCCTCACGCTTAATTTTCTTTTTCCATATTAACTTTGGGTCAAGTGGACCTACACCATCTACGTAAGGATGATTCTTTGCCTTTTTCTCACCAAAAAATATTTCGTTTTCAAGTTCAACATACTCTTCACGCAAGACAGCTAGTCCTTCGTGTACGCTGTTGAATGGTTTTTGGTACTTATCGGGAATTGATTCCATTTCAATTCTGATCGCTTCTGCTGTTGACTCATTTAGTGTTATCATATTATTTTTGTTTAGTTTGTTTAGCTTGTTTAGCTAGCAGCTCATTCATCCGGTGGCTGACCGTTAACCGTCTTTTTGTGGCTTCAAGTTCTGAGCGGAGGTCATGGATAATTGTCTGCTGCTTCTGCATCTTTTCGTTATCGACCTTGTCTGCCTTTACTGACTTCATGTACTTTTTGAAGTTAGAGTCTACCTGGTCGCGGCTCTGCGTCATTCGGTGAAGCTGTTCTTTAATTTGTTCAATCTCCTTATCCTTCATTTCAATGATGGCGTCTTTCTTCTCGTTCTCCCATGCCTGCTCATCGAGCCATTTGTTGAGCTGGGTGATGAGTTTTGACTGCAGCAAGAAACGCTGGAACAGATGGAGTTCTTTTGTGGGTTGCTGGTTGAGACGTTCACTCATACAGATCAGAAGGGCAGGTCATCAGAGGCAATTCCAGAGCTGGAGCTAGCAGTAGACCCGGAGCTTGGAGATTGTGATGTATAACCTCCACCTTGCCCACCTCCACTACTTCCTTTAGGTGTTAGCATGGTGAAATTATCAACCAATACTTCTGTGATGTAGTTGGTCTTTCCGTCCTTCTCCCAGGAGCGTGTACGTAGCTTGCCTTCAACATAAAGCATGTCGCCTTTGTGAACGTACTTTTGAATGATCTCCGCTTGCTGCGGTATACGTGCTGCTACATTGTGCCAATCGGTAATTTCTTTTTTCTCACCGGTTGTTCTGTCTTTGTAGGTTTCAGATGTTGCCATGGTGAAGTTGGCAATCATGCCTCCGTTGTCGAAATTTTTAATCTCTGGTTCCTTGCCTAATCTTCCGATGAGGATCACTTTGTTTACGCCTGCCATATAGTTTATTTTAATTGGTTACTCTTAAATCTTAAAACACCACTTACTTCCAAAATCAACTCTACCGAATGCCAATCTATGTATGGCCTTGAATGTTCAATGTCAGGGTCTTTATCCAGCCTTAGTGGAGCGCCAAGTGCTGCATCGTCAATGTATAGATGCGCGTAACATTTGTTACTGCATGTCCACTTCGCTTGTTCAGGATTAAATTGAACTCCGTAAAGTGGTATCTCATTAACTAAAAACCATTTCACAGCGTCAGTCAATTCGGAACCTGAACGCATCGTGTACAGTATTAATTTGTGCCCCTCTTCTACCAATCTTTTTAAAACTGGTACAGCTCCAATATCGCTGCCTACTTTAGGGTATTCGTGTCTTACACACGTTCCATCAAAATCAATTGCTATATCCATGCATAGTTGTTTAAAAAGGTAATTCTTCTAATTCTCCATCACTTCTGAACCAATGCCGTTCAGGCCATGTTGGTTTTTCTAAGATAAGCGATGACCACTTGAAATTTTTTATTCTGTATATTTTGTTTTGAATCTTCCATCGAAGACTCCTCTTGTAGCTCTTCAACAAAAACTTAAACTCATGTTTGTTGTATAAATAAAAGATCACAAGCATCGATAGTTTACTGAAAGATGAATGTTTGTGCTCGATATATCCTTCAATAACTAGCTCCTTAGATGGCTCCCACCCAAGAGCTTCTTCAGTCCATGGATTTTTTACGCAGTACTCACGTTTTTTTGGCGAGTGAAAGCAATATGATCCAAAACTAAGGACAGACAATAGGTTCCATTGAGGAAGTTTGAACCATCCAGTGCCGTTACAGCGCCAACACATATCCCAGCCGTAAGCTTCGTATGGAGGATCCCATGAGTATTTAACATGCTCACCAGATCCTTTACAAGACCGACACCTTTTACCAGGTATATGCTGAACATCGTATCGAACGAACTGTCCGTACTGTTTTAGCAAGCTGTCTTTAATTGTATAGAACGACTGCTTATCATCCAGTATCCAAACGAGTCTGTTAGCATGGTGTAGTAGAAAAGACAGGATGAGTTTCTTCATACCTTCGGTCCGTTTTGTTCTAAGTATTGTTGTTGGGATTGAGCCTCAAGAGCAAGTCTTCTTTGAAGATGTTGTTCTTTTGTTTTTAACCAATGTAGTGTTGGTCGTTCTTGTGGCATTGTAATAGCGGCAACAAGTCCGAGCATCTCATCGTACCCGAGTCCGTCAGCATACTTTTCACCAGTAGTCACCTTCCACCCATTCCAAACAGTAGAATCAGTACTATTTTCCACTAATTCAATTTCAACTTTCATAACCTCAGTATTTAAAATAAGGATCAAAATGGATCACCACGCCCTCCATGTCTTCCTTTTTCATCCAGTCAACAAAGTCCATTACAGTTAGTCCGTCATTAGCGCAGAAGGTAGTGAACTCATCAGGTAATAGCATGCGATTGTCAACGTAAGCGATGGCAAAGCTTTTATCTCTCTTTCGCATCTTCAAGCGAAACTTTTGAATGCCGATCTGATTGAAGGTGGTTACATGCAGCTTTGGTGAGTTGTAAGGACGGCCACTCCAAGTTGTTACCTTAAGCTCAGCAACGCCACGGTTTACCATGTCGGCAATATTGCGCCAGTACTCATAATTGGCCCGGACTGTGTGTTTTTTTGACCCCTCTAAGATTTTAGCAACAAACTCAGTAGGCTCCCCTTTTCTGGGGTGGTAGCTTAAAAATACTTGGGAAACATTTAGCGCAAAAGTCTTCATTATATGCACATTTTTTAATAACAAAATATTTTAATAGATTTGCGTTTATGAGTAAAGATAGAACAGGAGACTTTAAAATGATCAGCCTTCGTGTGTTGGCCGACAAGTCAGGTATTGACTATTCTAAAATTTACCATAATCTAAAAGGTACCTATGGTTCGTTAACTGATCAAGAGCGGACGATAATCTTCAACTCCATGTATGCTGAGTTTGAGAAAGCGTCTGCCGTCTTGGGATTTACCGCTGACGGCAAACGCATTAAACCTAAAGGTTAATTGCACCATTATCATCTATAGGATACTTCATTGATGCTTTTAGGATTGGCTTTCCGTGCTGCATAATTTCATCCTGGCTCATGCCGCGTGAATACTTACTCCACTCAACACCTTCAATAGACACAGCCACCATCTTTTCGTACTCCGGCCAAGGAATAAAATAAATAGCCGTGATGTCTTCTTTGAATCCCTTCTCAATTTGCTGATCAGCATACTTTCTGTTTGCCTCCAAAGTCTCGATTCCTTTTGTTGGGGGGATTGTAACATCTACTGGGCGATGGGATCCTTCAGGGCCTAAGTTTCTGTCAAAAGGAGTTCCTTTTTTGATCAGGCGTTTGATGTAGTCCTCGGTGTCTTTCAGTTTGTCAATAGCGCGAGAAGCAAGAGAAGAGTCTTTCTCATACTGCGCAATTTCTTCAGCAGTCAATGGGATTTTTTCAACGTGGTTGATCTGATCAACTTTGTTTGAACGGATAAAGTCGGCCAGGTTGCTTGGCGTCATTGTTTGCGGAAGGCATTCGTGGATGTAGCTCATAGTTTATTTAATTTGATGTTTACTCATTCTCAAGTTTGGCTAAAGTTTTGTCAATTTGTGTCAGCTCTCGCTGAATGATTCTGCGTACTTCTTGGATGTCTTTTTTAGAAGACTTACCTTTTAGTCCTTGAAGCATGTTTTTGACTCTTATATATGTGTAGTGATTTTTATCACCCACAAGGCCGGCCAGTTTATTAACGTTAATAATGCTCATGCGATTGTTATTGTTTGGCAAGTCTACAACAAATATTTTATACTACAAATATTGCATATTAAATATTTTTAGTATTCCTTCGTATCAGCAATCGACAAACAAACTATTGTAACTAAAAACGCATGTATGAGCACAGAGAACAAAAATCAATTAGTATCGCTTCAAAATAAACTTGCCTCCGCAGGCACTGCCAAGGCTGTTTTTGAATTGAAGGAAGTAGAAGAGCGATTCATAAAAAATTATGAGGCGGTCACTGGACGCAAAGACGGCTCTAACCGACTCGAGCAAGAGAAATTCGCTTACCTGCAAAGAGTAGCCGACAATCCAGACTTGAGAAATGTGGATCCGTTTTACCACTATTCGGCATTAATTCATGCAGGCACCACGGGCCTATCGTTCCGGGACAATCAACTGTACTTGATTCCGAACGGGAAAGTTTTGAAGGTGCAATCATCACCAGCAGCTAAGCGCTATCAATTGGAGCTCATGCCAGAGGTAGACTCTGCACCAGAGGCCATTGTTGTAATGGTTGGAGATCATTTTGTGCATGACAAGCTCAACAGCGTTGTGAAAGAGCATTACACTACAGAGAAGAGTAGTGAGTCGTTAAAGCTTGAGAACATCCGAGCTGTGTATCAGCGAATCAAGTACAAGTCAGGCAAAGTTGTTGATGTAGTTGTGTACAAGGATGATCTTGTAAAGGCAAAGGGTAAAAGCCGCATGAAGTCTGATCAAGGACTTTGGGAGCAATGGCCGGCTGAAGCGGCAAAGAAGACAGCCACCAACAGAGCGTTCAGGCTTTACCACAAGTATCCAGACAATACCGTTGTGTTTGCTAATATTGAAGCCAACGAAGAGACAAATGATGTTAACCATGAGGACGTAGTGCCAACTTCTGTAAATGAGTCGGTAAACGAAGATACAGGAGAAGTTTTGACTGAGGAAGCCGCTGTTATTGCAGAGGTTGAGGAAAAGCCAAAAGGTAAAAAAGCATCTCGTGATCTAATCGACTAATCCGATGCAGAGAGAAGAAATATTTAAAACCGTCTCCATTATTGTGGAGACGGTTAGTGGTTGGGATGATATTAAACCACTCGATGAAAATACCGTACTTAAAATGATCGGTATTGATAGTCTTGACAAGGTTGAGATTGTAATGATGGTGGAGAAGGAATACCACATCGAGATACCAGACTCAGACATTGACGAGGTAAGAACTGTAGGAGATATTGTAAACATTGTATTAAAACTTGCTGATGGAAACACTGCCACAACTCCAGGAAATTAAAAGTATCACAACCTCTATCGAAGAGGTTTTGCCAAAACTTAAAAAAGGCCACGACAATTCTTTAGCTGTTCTCTCTGAGATTACAGCTATCGATAGCGATGAGGCATTCGAAAGCGCTAACACAGATTTGGCTGATGTGCGCACGGCCTTTAAGAAGATGCAGGATATGCGTATGTCCATCACTAAGAAAATGGATGATGCCAAAGACTTTTTGATGTCTTTTGAAAAGCCGATATCCAATGATGCCAAGGCTAACAACGAGTACAACCGGGTTCGGAAGTTGATGGAGGCCTATCAGCAGAAAAAGCTCGAGGGAAAGAGAAGAGCCGATGCAGAGATTGTCAAAAGAAAGGACTTGGAGAACCACAAAGTTGATTTGAAGGCAAAAATGCTTGAGAATTTGACTACCAATGTGGCCGAAACTATCAAAGCTGCCGATCAGTATGCGAAAACACTGTTTGACAATCTTCCACTTGAGATTTTTGACGAAGAGGCTGGCAAATTCAGCAAGTCAAAGCCAAAATTGAAGCAGGATAAGTACGACAACTGTTTTGCTGTGGCTTACAGGACAGACTTGCTCACCAAAGAAGAATTTGATGCGATGGTAGCTGAACTCAAGCAGCAGGAGCCTTACGAAACATGGAATTCAGCCGTAATTGAGGCAGTTTCTCCTATTTTGAACGAGTGGAGAGCAAAAATTCCTGATATCAAGGCAGAAAAAGAGAAGATTGCCGCTGCTCAGGGAGAGGAAAAGATCAGATTGGAAGCCGAGGCAAAGGCTAAGTCAGATTTGGAGCTTCAGCAGCGCCAGCAGAGCATCGACCAGGCCGCAAAGGATCAGAAAAATGAGATTGCGCAGGCAGCATCGATGGACAAGATGAGTAATGAGTTCGCTTCACAGGCTGCTTCTCAAAATCTCGATGATGCAGGGAAGGTAAAGTTGATTTTGAAGTTCAAGGATCCAAAGACAACACCACAGGCACTTTTTGCAATAATGTACCACGTTTTTAGTCACAAGGACTTTCCTGGAATACAGAAGCGTGACAAGACCAAGAAGCTGATCTTCGATGACAAAGGCAGGCCCGAGTACATTGAGCCGGTGCAGTGGTGGATTGATTTCTTTATGACCAACTGCGATGCTCATATTGAGAACACAGTGATTACTGAGGATGCTAAGATTACTGTAAGGAGATAATGTACTTCCACCACGAATACACAAGTAATAGCGATTTGAAGGCATTGGCCGCGAAAGTTGCTGGCAAGGAAAAGCCGGAAAACATTAGCGAGATATATTCGCTTGGCACAGAGCTGCACTATAATATCACAGAGCCACATAAAATGACCTTGGCACCTGGCAGCGAGAAGTATGAAATTGCCATGGAGATGCGGAAGACATTTTTTAAGGATCATCTGTGTCGAAATTTTATACTAGCGCATGACTTCCGAAGGGAGCACGAGTTTTATCGTGTGCTCAGGAATGGAGTAAGCGCTAGGTGCAAAACAGACGGTGACTCTAAAGGACTCAGGACTATTTTTGAGTTCAAGGGATTATCTGTCACCACTCAAAAAGGTTTCGAAGATGCTATTGTTAACTTCGACTATGACCAAGGTGCTGCGTGGTACCTTGATGTATGCAGCGGTTTTGTGCAGTACAAGCAAGTATTGATGGTGGGCATCAGCAAAAAACAGCCGGACCGTCTTTTTAAATTACTCATCGACAGAAATCATTTGTACTATAAAACTGGATCTGATAAAATCAGGGAGAGAGTACAGCTTTGGAAATCATTTGGACTAAACTAAAACTATGATTAAAGGATCAATCAACCTTGACAAATTAGACATGGCCCGTGTCCGTAAAGACAAAAACGGTAATGGCCGATTTATTGACTTCATCCAAATTGATACTCCGGATGATAAGTATGGCAATGATGCCATGATCGTTCAGAGCATCACGCAAGAAGAGCGCGCTGCTGGTTTAAAAGGGCCAATCATTGGGAACGTCAGATTTAATAACAAGCAAAAGAATTAATGAATCACCTCCTGAGCATACCGGAGTTTAAAGTTATTGTGCGGGCAGAATACCTGTACAATTTACAGAGCCACCATGGAGAGACTGTTGCAGGTTTGGTGCACTCTGTAAAGGCTATGGCAGGCCGAGCGCTTGGCTTCAACATTTTGTTGGAGTCAGGTGCTTGTTTCTGGAACTTACCCGTATCCGCAATTCTGTATAAAAAACCAGAAGGACCTCTTTTTGAGTTAGAGGAACTAGAGCTTTGGGATTGCCTTGATGACAAGGTATGTGTGGAGGTTATAAAATTCCTGCAGTACAAGCGGTGCACAGTGAAGATGAAGTCAGGCATTATTATGCCGGCAACATACGTGATGACTTTCGACTGGTGGGATGGTGCTTGGGCGCAAATGCCGGATGAGCATAAGTGCTACCATTTGTTAAGGATCGATAACGGCCAGATGGTATTGTACCCAAACAATCATATCATTTGGCATGATCAGACCATTGTTACTGGGCATGGAAAGCCGGACTACAAAGTGAATCAACAATTGTACAGCTCAGAGAACAGCGGGAAGAAATCAGTTGTTGATGATACGGATGATCTTTTTTATGGGTTATCAGATTTAGATGCTGCTAGAAAGTTTATTGATGAAAAGAAGAAGTTGCCAATTCAAAAAGTAACAGATGAAGAGATCAAACACTATTTCGCAGCAAAGAAGGCTAAAGAAATGGATGATAAATTTTATCTTGATCAGATTGCTGCTGATTATAATCACATGGTATTAGTTCAAGAATTAAATGGAAAATTAAATGAAAGTCTTTTTGAACGGAACCTTCGACATACTCCACGTAGGTCACATAAACATGCTGATCAAAGCCAGGGAGATAGCAAGGAAGTACGGAAAAGTAATAGTGGCGATAGACTCCGACCAAAGAATAAAGTCGCTAAAAGGAGAAAGTAGGCCTATATTCAACGAAGCCGAAAGAGGCAAAGCATTATACGATCTAAAAATTTTTGATCGTAACTTGATTGACAGAGTTGAGTTTTTCTACAGTGATGGGGATTTAATTAACATCATTCAAAAAATAAAGCCAGACGTAATGCTAAAAGGCAGCGACTGGAAAGACAAAAAAATTGTAGGGCAAGAATTTGTGAAGATTGAGTTTTATGATCGGCTAACAGACTATTCAACAACAGAAATTATAAACCGGGTTATCAAAAATGAACATCCACGAAATCCTTGAACGAGCCAGTAAACTACACATCGCAGTAGTAGGCGATTTTATCAACGACCAATACATCTTTGGTAATGTTGAACGCATATCTCCCGAGGCACCAGTTCCAGTTGTAAAGGTAACAAGCCGTAAAAGTAACTGGGGAGGCGCTGGCAATGTTGTCAGAAACTTGCAAGGGTTAGGAGTTAATGTCAATTTCTTTTTTGATAAAGACAGAAGCACAACAAAAACCAGAATAATGTCTGGGACCCATCACTTGCTTCGAATTGATGATGAAGATGTGTTTGATGGAGAGACATTCGAAATGGCGAACTGGCTAAATGAATTGGAGGTGGGTATAGCAACTAAAATTTACGACTGTGTTGTGATTAGTGACTATCATAAAGGAGTGGTAACAGAGGACCTAGCTCAGCGCATCATTAAGGCATGTAAAATCATGGATATTCCTGTTGTGGTAGACGCGAAAAAAGACTTTCATAAATTTAAGGGAGCGACTATTTTAAAGTGTAATAGAAAAGAGTACTTGGAACTGATTTCTTACGCACCACCATTCCCAAAAACAAGAGAATTTCTAGGTGTAGACTACCACGTTGTTACTTTAGGAGAGCAAGGGATAAGCATTTACTATGATGATGATGGAGAAGGATTTGATGGGTATAAGGTTGATACAGTTGATGTATGTGGAGCTGGTGACACTGTTACGGCTTTGTTGGCCATGGTGAAAGGTATCGAAAAGATTCCAGGAAGAAGAGTTTTAGAAGCATGCAAACTCGCCAACATCGCAGCGTCAGAAGTTTGTCAGCATCCAGGAGTTTATCCAATTACAAAAGAAGATTTGATAAGAAGGTTTGAGGAAGTGAATAATGGAAAATAAAATTATTTACTTAAATAATAAGAGATTTATTTTATACCCAGACGGTAAGTTATTTAACGTTTTAAAGAAAAAGTATTTGAAGCCAACAAACAATGGCAAGGGGTATCTCATGTATGAAATACGCAATAACGGGATAAAAAATAAAATTCAGGTAAGTAGGCTTGTAGCAAAACATTACATACAGAACACAGAAAAACTTCCCATTGTAAACCATTTAGATGGCGTAAAATCAAATAATCACTATTCTAATTTGGAGTGGACCACATACTCAAAAAACATAAAGCATGCAATATCGACAGGATTAATTAAGTTAAAAGAAAGCGAATTGCATGGCCCTATTAAGTCTAAACCGGTATTGAAAATAGGCAAAAACTCAGAAGTTATAGCTGAATATAAATCCATTAGTAATGCCGCAAAATTGTTAATGCTAGACAAAAATGCCATTTCAAAAGTTTGTTTAGGTAAACAATTGACGGCATACGGATTTAAATGGAAGTTTAAAACAGCATAAATAATCACAAGGTCCAGGCTGGACTGTAAAGACTTTCAGGCGGGAAGTCGGCTCCACTCATCATTGGTTCAAGGAACAGAGTGGAGTTTTTTTATTTTAACAATAAAATATGAAAAGAACATTCTTAATTGACTGTGACGGCACCATCGTATTGCATGATTTCCCGCACATACACGCGGCAGTCCCGCATGCAATAAGAGTAATTCAGCGTATGCAAGACTTCGGTCATACGTTGATTTTATACACGATGAGGTATGATGAAGATCTAACCGTAGCACAAAAATGGCTTTTCAAAAATGGACTTTACTTCCAATATTTTAACCACAATCCTGATCACGAAACAGGATCGAGAAAAGTGTATGGCCACTACACAATAGATGACCACAACCTTGGAATAAAACTTATCCACGACACATCCATACACCATAAACCATTTGTTGACTGGCTTGAAATTGAGCGTATACTTGAAGAAAAAGAATTGCTATGAATCTGCGAGAAGAACAGAGAACAACAGTAGATAAAGCAAAAGCAATTCTTCTTGAAAAGAATATTGTTTACCTAGCGGCTGAGGTCCGAACCGGAAAAACCGTGATGGCACTAACGATTGCTAACGAAGGGACAAAACAAAAGTTCAATCGCGTATGCTTTATTACAAAGAAGAAAGCCATCAGCAGTATTGAAGATGATTATCAAAAGACCGGATACAATTTTGATTTAATCACAGTTACTAATTTTGAGCAGGTGATAAAGTTAAAGCCTGAATATGACTTGTTCATAATTGATGAAGCGCACTCTGTATCTGCATATCCAAAGCCTACCAACAGAACCAAAAACCTGAAAAAACTTATTGGCGATAAGCCAGTCGTATTAATGTCAGGCACACCCACGCCTGAGACCCCATCTCAGATTTATCATCAATTCTGGATTAGCGAACATAGCCCCTTCAAAAAGTACATTAACTTCTACAAGTGGGCTTATGATTTTGTTAACATCAAGAAAAAATTTGTTAATGGGTTCATGGTTAACGACTATACGAATGCCAAGGAAAAAGAAATAAACGAGATCGTTGACCCATACATGGTTAAGCTTAGTCAGGCAGATGCAGGATTTACATCTTTTGTAGAGGAAGAAATTATAGTTGTTCCGATTGATGTGCGCATGTACGCACTTATGAACAAAATAAAAAAGGACAAGGTTTACACAATGAAGTCCGGTGATGTGATCCTTGCCGATACTCCTGTGAAGATGCAGTCATTATTTCACCAGATAAGTTCGGGCACTGTAAAAACTACTGAGATAAAAGAAGGCAAAGAAGTATCAAAATACCACACACTCGATGAATCAAAAGCATGGTTTATTAAAACAAGATTTGCGGGACAGAAGATTGCTATCTTCTATAAATTTATTGCTGAGGGAAATTTACTGCGGCAGCTATTCCCAAATCATACTGACGATCCTGCGGAGTTTAACAAGCGTGACGATCTTTTGTTTATTTGCCAAATAGTGTCCGGCAGAGAAGGCACCAACCTGTCTACAGCCGATGCGCTAATAATGTACAATATTGACTTCAGCGCGACAAGCTACTGGCAGGGCAGAGCCCGGATGCAGACAAAGGATAGAAAAATAGCAAGCAAGATGTACTGGCTGTTTAGCGAGAAAGGCCTTGAGCGGCATGTGTACAAGGCGGTGGTTAAAAAACAAAACTACACCAAGAAATTTTTTACGAAGGACATTAATTTGATTGGGTAAAAATGGCAGTAGAGAGTAAGCTCCAAAAAAAAATAAGAATTGATCTTGAGAAATCAGGATGGGTTGTACACAAAGTAGCCAGCAGCAAGCCAGGATGGCCAGACCTTGAAGCCTTTTGTAACAAGGTTGCATTATTTATAGAAGTGAAGGCAAAGAACAAAAAAGCGCGCCCACTGCAGGAATACAGGCATAAATTGCTGATAGAGCAGGGATTTATGGTATTCGTTATCGACACCTGGGAGCAGTACCTTGCTATTAAGGCAGAGAATTTATAGTTTTGAGTTGCGAGTTCGAAGTATAGTTCTGATTTAAGGGGTGGTGTATGTCCTGCCGGTGGTTTGATTTCCACCGGTTATTTTTTGTTTGTAATATTAAAATGTTTTAATACATTTGAGGCATGAAAAAGACATTTGATTTACTGCCTCCAATGATGCCAAACTTCATTTTTTATGATGTACCAGCGCAACCACGACAGGCAGGCTTTAACGAGAAGCCAAAAATCTCAGTGATTGATTTGTCGGAAGAAGAGGCAGTCGAATATGGTGAGCTGATGAAGAAAACATTTATTGAACACTGGAGAAGCAAAAAATTCAAAGTGCATGAAGAAGAATAATCTAAAAGAAATCGGTGAACAAGTTCACAGAGCAATTATGGATGGTGTTAATCCTACCAATGACATTGCAAAACAAATTGTTGGAATTTTAAATCTAGGCAAAAATGAAAAACCTTTTTTCAATTATCCTGCTACTACTCACAGCAGAGTTGTCAGCCCAAAACTTCTACAAAGAGCTAAACGCTATTCGAAAAGAGAACGGAATTAGTCCGGCCAAGAGAAGCTTATTTCTTCAAGTGAATTCTTATTTGTGGGCCAGGAAGTGCGTAAACAAATACAATTCTCACTTGATGCACGATCGCAAAGGTGGCTTTGAGGTTATTGCTTACAACGTAGATCCAATCGAGTGGTGGATGAACAGCAAGCCGCATAAAAAAACACTGTTGAATAACAGATTAAAAAAAGTAGGTTATGGACAATACAAGGGATACGCTGTTGCAAGATTTAAATGATTATATTAAAAATGGGATCCATTAAATTTAACACAGTAGGTCAACTCAGGAAAGCACTAGAAGGAGTTCCTGATGACAGAATAATAGTTCCTCAAGTAGTCGCTGAGGATGGTTCTGCTTGGAATATGTGGGCAGAATTTTGTCCGCAAGTTCCGCAAGGAACGATTGCTTGTCTGCAACTCACGCATATCGAATTAAAGAGTTTACAGGGTGCTTGGCCAGTAATTAAATCTTCTGAAACTGAAAACACAGATGAATGGAAGATTATTGACAAGGATGGAATTGAAATACCTGATGATTGGGCTGTAACACCGAGAACGTATGATAAAGTAAAAATATTGTTAGACAGATTGAATTTGATTGGAGAAAACAGACCTTATACTATGGTTCCAAAGTAATTCTCACATAAAAAAGAGGCTTAGTAGCCTCTTTCGTGTTTCTTCTGTTGCTTTAACCAACTCACTGTAGGTGGTAGCCTTTTGTTGGGCATCTTTGTTTTTACCTTTACCTTGTCAGCGGCCTTACCACCTCCATACATAACAATTTTCATAGGTCGAATATCCGGAGTGACTTTAATTTTTGTTGTGAATTGATCTGGCTCTTTCAAAGTAGTAGTTGTTCCGGCACGATATGACTTACCATCTTTGTAAGCAATGTCTTGACCTTTACGCTGAGCCTCTTTTACAAATCCAGGCGTTGGCTTATCCTTACTCTCAGCACCATAACGAACATCACCAGTTCTTACATCCTGTTTCTCGTAGGCTCTTGTCTCTTTGCCTTTCTTAAACCCAAGCTCAACACCATCTTTCGACTTGTCTGGTGCCGGTCCGACTTTCACCATCTTGATGCGTACCGGTTTCTTGGGGTCTGTATTTTTCGTTACTTTTGCCATGGCTGATAATTGTTATGGAGAACGTTAATGCGAAAATAAGCAAAAATATCGATCAATACATAGAGCTTGTCTACTCAGAGAAGTCGGAACTTAACAACGTCCAAGACCTTCAGGAGCGCAAAAAACAAGCATGCGCAAAGGCAAAGCTCAATTTTAACGATGAAGCTGTTCAGCTTATCGTAACCATGAAAGACGAAAATGTCCGATCTAAAATTTTTGATTACCTAGTTAGCCAGAACTCAAACGACTTTATTCTGCTGGTCAGCGATCAGCATTTGTTCTGGCAATTACAGCAGCGATTGATGGAGCCATTGGCAAAGACCACTAATACAGATGATGATCTAAAGGATCTCGAGTTGAAGACAAAAATATCTGAGAAGTCAGAAGATCTGCTTGATCGTATAAAAACCAGATACAGGGATTTGTTTAAGGGTGAAGCTGAGCAAGAAGTTGCCAAATTTAAGATACGCTTGATGAGGCCTGAAGAAAGGTTGAAGAAAAAAGCGGTGTAATATGGTTGAGCCCACATCAAATCCATATAAATTTCAATACCTACAAACTGGGATTAGCGGCCCAGGCATAGAACAAGTCTATCTTCCGGGGCCTCCACCAGACTCAGAGATACATTTCAAAAAAGAAAATCGATTTGTTCGGCCAGAGCTGGATAACAAGATTAAGAAGGCTATTCGAATACTGTACGTAAAACAGGATCCAGACAATGACGAATACGATCCAACTTATATAAGTCCGTATCAAGCTGAGATTGATAAATGGATCAATCAGCAATACGATAGATTTGAAAAAGGATTTTGGTTTTGGAATAATGGAATACGTACTTATCTGACTCCGATGCATTATGCATACTTAACGGAATGGAATACATATTTTGGACAACCAGACTATAGAGAAACAGACAAAGAAATTGCGTATTGGTGGGCTTTTATCGAAGAAGATAAAACTTCCTATGGTGGTGCGTTAAACACAATAAGGCGATATGGAAAGTCTGCATTCATGGCTTTTGTTCTTTATTGGCGGGTTACAAGAAATGCTGGCCACTATGGTGGTATGCAAGGTGAGACGGATAAAAAAATTAAGAAGTTTTGGGATTTGCATTTCATAAAACCATTTCGCAAGATGCTGCCATACATGCAGCCTGTTTATGATTACAATAGTAAACAATCTGAAGATATTCGATTTGAAAGACCAATAACGAGAGGTAAAAAGTCAAAGATTAAATTAGATGATGATGATGACTTTGAAGAAAAGGAAGATTTAGAGTCATACGCTGACTTTCGTGAATCGTCCGAGGGAGCCTATGACTCGGCTGTTCTTCATACATACTTGATGGAGGAGGCTGGTAAAAGCTTAATTGCAAATGTTGATGAAAGATGGAGTACTGTAAAACCATGTCTCCGCAAGGGATCGATGATTAGGGGAAAATCACTACTAGCAACAACAGTTGAATTTATGAATGTCCTTGATAAAGGAGGTAAGGCATATCAAAAATTATTTTACGAAAGTGACTACAATAAGAGAACAGGAATAAACCAAACTATCTCTGGTTTATATGGAGCGTTTCTCCCTGGTGATTGCGCCTATGAAGGATTTTTTGATGATCACGGTCATCCGATGCGAAAAGAAGCAAGGCGATCAATTATACTTGAGCGTGAATCTAAAAAGCATAATCCAAAAGACTATTCAGCGCTGATCAGAAAGTATCCGCTGTCAATTGCTGAGATATTCTGGGTTTCTTCCGAGCAGTGCGTATTTAATGCTACAATTCTTCAAAACAGAAAATTAGAGTTAGATAGCTCAACCACTCCATTCTGGAGTAAGTTCGATTTAGAGTGGGAAAACAAAAAGCGATTCAGCAAGATTATCATCAAGCACAATCCTGAAAACGGATGGTACAAGGCTTCATGGATATTTGCGAAAGGTGAGGAGTTCGAGAAGATGGCCAATCAGGTCCGCAAAAACGCAGACGGCACCTACTCGCCAATGAATGAAGAAGTTTTTACTGCAGGTATTGACCCGGTGGATCATAGAGTAGTTATCCAAAGCAGGATGGGATTTGGTGAAGATGAATTTATCTCTACTCGAAGGTCTAAGCCGGTAATGCTGATTAAAAGGAGATATGACTCATCTATTGATGGCATCATGGGTGACCATGATGAGATGGCTAAAAGGGCAGAAGAGAAATACGCGTATAAGACAGGAGTATACATAGGGATGATGGACTCAAGACCAACAGACCCTAACGTAATGTTCGAAAGGGCGTTAATGATTTGCTGGCTACATGGTATGAGCATGAACGTGGAAAGCGCTAAACCTGGGGTAATGAACTACTTCCATATTCACGGATGCGCTGACTTTATTAAGCAAAAATACGTTCCAGAGTCAAAATCAAGGGGTGGATATGAAGGAGAGGGAACTCCGGCAAACTCTGCCACCATTAATGAGTACACCGATTGCTTGGCTTGGTACATAGACTACTTCGGGCACACGATGCCATTTGTAGATGTGGTGAATGACAATTTGATATTTGATCCAGCCAACACCAAAGTGCACGATTACTCGGTTGCCATGGGTTGGTGTGAGCTTGGTGAGAAAATCAGGCCAAAGTTTGAGAAAAAGGAAATATTAAATCTTGAAGACATTATGCCGATGTTTGACAACAGAGGCAACCTTATTTCGAAGAGAAGAAACTCTAATTAACATCTCAAATTGGGAATAGCAAAAAAAATTGGGATATTCGTAGCAAATCTCCAATAGCATGGCAGAAGACTCAATCGTACTTTCTGAGGACAACAATGGTGGCGGCTACAATTATCCCTCAGAGTACGAATCACCCAAAATAAAGGAAAAAAGGCCTTATGGGTTGCAGTACGCGCAGGCCATGTATTCCATGAGTACGCGTACAGGATCGAGATTTTTATACGAAGACTCAGAGTACACCGCTTTGATGGAGGTTGCCCAAGGCAAGCAAAGCGTAGATAATATCCGGAAGCTTTTTGGTTTCTACACCGATTACGATCAAACACAAGATGATGGCTCTGGTAACTTGGCCTACATCGATATCCAAGTGCTTAATCTGGCACCAAAGTACATCAACCGGGCTGTGGCCAAAATGCAGCGTTTTAACTATGATTTGGAGGTTAATGCAGTTGATATTGTCAGCGTTGATGAGAAAAAAGACTATGCTGCAGGAATTCAGGCTTTTTATCGGCTTAAACAGTGGGTTACTGAGATGGGTGTTGACCCAAAGCAGCTATTCCCGGACTTAGACATCGACTCATTACCGCAATATCCGGATGAGTTATTGTACGATGCATCTGTAAATCCAAAAATTAAAAAAGAGATAAGCGCGGAAATTGCTATCAAATTGCTGCATTATGTGAATAAGTTCCAGCAAGTGATGCGCGAGGTAGACTGGGATATTGTGGCTTTCGGCAAAGGGCACATACACTGTTTTAATGATCCAAATGGGGTGCCGCGAGTAGAGCGCATCAATCCTAAGTACGCGATTGGAAGCTATGTAGATAATGAGTCGTATACCGGGCAGGAAAATGCCGGTTTTTTTGATTTCATCTCGGTTAATCAGCTACGCAAAGAGATGCTGGCAGACGGCTACACCGAGGAACAGGTAAAAGAGATTGCTCAGCGACACGCCAGCGCAAACTCCATCTATAACACAGCAAGCCCAACCTCTGCATGGGATCGATTTGATGGCCTTGATTACATCCCGGTATTGCGTTTTTACTTCAAAAGTGAGGATAATCGCACGTTTGTACGGATGAAAAACCAGTACGGCAGCGAGATGAACTTGGAGAAATCCTTCGATTATGAGCCAGATGAGACTATAAAGCCTCTTTTTGAGAAGGGAGAGCGTAAATTGATCAAGAATACCTACACCTCAATTTATGGAGGAACCTGGATACTGGACAGCAACATCGTTTTCGGCTATGGCCGGAAAAAATACCCAAGATTGAACTTGGTTAACGCCACTCTTCCAATTGTAAGCTTTGCCCCAAACATGAAGGAAGGACGGGTGGTAAGCTTCTTGTCTCAAATGATCGAGCCGCTGTACATGATTAATGTGTCGTGGAACAAGATAAAGGAGATTTTGGCTAAAGGATGGATGGGCGTTCGGGAGATTGACTTTACTCAGCTTGAGTCTGTTGCAATGGGAAAGGGAGGCAACCAATGGAGCCCGAGAGAGGTTTATGAGCACTTACTAAAGACAAACACCCTTATTAAAAGAGGGGCAATCAATAAATTTGACCAAAACAGGGGTGGATCAGCGGTAGACGTAAACCCATCAGGATTAACGCTTGCTGACTATTTCACCACTTTCACTACCTCCATTAACGTTTTGGAGCAAATGACCTCCTCCCCGGTAGCAAGCTCTATCTCTGTTCCGGATCGGTTATCAGCGACCGCTGCCAAGCAAAGCGCGGTTACTGCCGACATCGACATGGAGTATCTGTTCAATGCGCACGAGAACTTGTACTATCAGGCAACACACATGATGCTTTTGCTATTGCAGGAGAGTAAGCGTGATGGCAATAAAATAGCAGGGTTCATTCCGGCCATTGGCAAGGTTAACTCCGGGTATTATGAGGTTAGCGCTGAGCTGGCGTACTGCGAGTACGGACTTATGATGAGCAGACAGCCTACCGAGGAAGAGTGGTTGTCGTTCTATGGTATGCTCGAGAATGCGTTTTTGGCTGATAAAATATCTGTTTCTGACTTTGCTTTCCTAATTGAGATCGATAACATCAAGCAAGGCCGGCAGATGATGGCCATACGCGAGAAGCAGTACAGACGCCAGAAGATGCAAGAAGCCCAGACCAATAACCAAATGGCTATGGAAGCAAATTCTCAGGCCGCAACGCTGAAATTACAAGGGGAAGTAGCTAAAGAGCAGGAGAAGGTAAAAGGATTAATGCAGCTCGAGGCATTGAAGGGCCAGATACAAGAGCGGTTATTAATTCGTGAGAAAAACATGGATGCTGACATAGAGAATGGCATTAACCAAACAAAGCAGACGGTTAAAGCCATGGATGGTAGAGATAGAATTATGACACAGGCCATGAAGAACATTGTGGAGAAACAAAAAGTGGATAAAAGAGCAGATAAAAGTCCTAACGATTAAATAAAATTTTATGCCAAAATCGACAAACACCTGTAATAACTTACTAGCCCTTCTTTATAACGCAACTGCGTGGGCTAACGTAGCAGACAACGCAGCCTCCTCTCCGATTACAGTTATTCAGATGGCACTGGCTACGGCCAGTTACTCTGTTTCATCAACACTCTCATCAAATGAGACTGCCTATACCAATTATGTTCGACAAACTGTAGCGCGCTCCGTAGCTGGATGGACAGCGCCATCTGGTGCCGCAACAAGTAATGCAGCAGCAATTGAGTACCCTCAGTGTGGTGTAACGGGAGCCACGATTACAAGTGCCGCAACTGGTAAGGGCGCTGGCGCAGGAGATATTTTCCATTACGGTGATTTGAACTCTCCGATTGCTGTGAGCAACCAGATCCAGCCCCGTTTTCCAATTGGAAGCGTGACCATAACTGAGGCGTAAACATGTTTGATAACTTCCCTCCACTATACGAATGCTCAGTTTGTGGTAAGCCTGTAAAGGTAACGCCACAAGGAGAAGGAATTGAGCCATTAAAAGAATGGAATTGTGAACATACTACGGCTGTAATTTGGGCAAACAGAAAAGTAACGCTTAGAGGTAAGGGGGCATTGGAAGCTATGGACCCAATTCAGCGCGGTACGATAAAATTAAAACTTACCGTAAGACAGTTTTTGTCTTACTTAACCGGAAGAAGTGTATAATGGCCTTCAAGACTGTAAAAGCATGGGCACAAAGCGAAGATGATGGTAGGTCATGGCTTACCTTTTTTCGTAAAGTACCAGCATCAACAGCAACAATAGCGGGTCAATGGTTTGATTACTCCACCGCTTCTGGAATACCGATACCTAACTACTACGCATCTTCTCCGTTAACAGCCGCAAGATTAGAGGCTGAAAAAGGAGTATATGTTCCTGAACAGAATACAAAGAGGTATATCAAGAGATCAATCTTGATGTCAGCAGCAGCAAGTGTAACAGGTACAACTAACCAGAATCAATCTTTAATGCTGCTTGATTATCTGCTTTACTACCCCTTTGTGGATTTAGATGCGGCAGGTGAAGACCAGGTAATGGACAACACAGTTACACTTGATCGTTATGAAGATGGAGTAGGGGTTCACATGATGGTAGTAGCTCAAGCGCCAACCGTTGGAGGAGGAACTTTTACAGTTACTTATATTGGTAGTGATGATGTTGAATACACGACATCAACAATATTTTGTGCAGCAGCACAGCCATCAGGAGCGTTAATAACGGCTGTTGCTGCGGCTGCAGGTATCAGCCCTTTTATACCTCTAAATCCAAATGTAAGAGGGGTGAAGAGAATAGTAAAAGCGAATGTGATTTTAGCCAATGGAGGCCTTGCGGCTATTGTTTTAGTGAAGCCTTTTCAGATGGTGTACGTTCGGGAAGAAGCAAGAAGACCCACCTCATCTCCAACGGAGAGCTATGGTGATGCCACCGAAACAGAGCAAATCACAATGAGAGCGGGGACAGATGAGATTAAACCTAACGCTTTTTTGGGTTGGATAGGACTGGGTATGGCCGGATCACTAGCATCCGCACCGCTAGTAGGAATGTTAGAAACTTTTTGGGCAGAATAAAATTATACAGATATGGGATTTACCTCACAGGACAATTTGATTGACGATGTGACCAATCTTGGTCAATTTCAATATGATGTACGATTTAAAACAATCAGTACAGCGCAAGTAGCTGGTTTTTGGACAAACTTAGGAGTGTTTGCTGGCAGTGAGCCAGCCAGTGCGTATGCAGGAACATCACTCACGTTCGTTCCTACTGATGACACATGGGCTGATGGTGCGTGGCAACATGGAGGAGATGTAAGCCCAATGACTAAACACTATCTGTACGCAGGGGCAAATATTGTTGCTGCTGCCGGGGCACCTTGGTTTTTGCTGGCTGTAGATCAAATAGGATATGTACCCATTACTGGTGCGGATGTAACTGGAACAGGTAGCAGAACAATTACAATGACACCAATTGGTAGTTCGGGAGCAAAAGTTGACCGATATCCTAATGGTGTTGGGCTTCGCGCTTTCTTTTCAACCGAAGTAGCTCCAACAGCAGGAGGACCAAACTTAACAGTATTTGGATATAACAATGTGGCAGGAACACCAAAAACCTGTCCAGTGACTGTTGGTTTTGCGGCCACTCCAGTAATCGGGGCCGTACCGCATTCAGGGGCTGCCGCCACCAGATATGCACCATTTCTACCATTGGCTGCTGGTGACACAGGGATAAGTGATTTGACAAACTTCACATTAACTGGAGGTACGGCCTATACAGGATCAGGACAACTTGTGTTACATCTTGTTAAGCCGCTTTGGGGTATCCCATTGCCAGCTTCTGGCATTCACAATGTAGCTGAGTTTATGAACATGCTACCAAACATGGCAAGAATAAGAGATGGTGCATGCGTTCAGTGGCTTCTTATGAACACAGGAGCAACGACAGCAAACGCTCCAATGCTTGCAGAATCAGGTATTGCATGGGGTTAATAACGAATGGACATAGGAACGGTTTTTCTCCATTTAGATGGATGAGCGGTAACTTATTGTCTATTCAAAATGGAGGTCCAGCACTTAGAAATTGGTACTTGCCAGGGAAAATTCACAATTGGTCATGGCATGCCGAAAGACAGACAGCACTCCCAAATGGGAACTTAAATCCATATTGCTGGATGCTTCCGCGTACAGGAGGAGCTATGTCAATGAGGACAGAAGGATCAGGGAGTATAACATCTAACTTAATACCAACCCTAAACGGCTCAATAGATTTTACTGGATCAGGGGATTTAACCGCTGAGGCAGCATTAGTTATTTCCATGTTTTGTGATATGGTTGGGAGTGGCACATTAGAGGCTAATATTTCTGGCCTTTTAGATATGTCTATCGACCTAGAAGGAGATGGTGATTTAGCTGCTAGTATGAATGGGATCGCCAGTATGTTAGCTAATTTAACAGGAACGGGTGATTTAGATGCAATTATCGCTGCTTACGGGAATATGACAATTGACATTGTTGTTACAGGAACCGGGCTAACAGTAGAAGCCATCCGAGATGCTATTTGGAGTGACAATATTAACTATGGATCAGGCACAAAAGGACAGCTTTTAGAGGATGCGGCAGCCGGAGGTGGCGGAGGAGGTGGTGGCATAGTCTTAAATTCAGGCACTATTGTGGCCTCTACACTTTGGCAAACATCAATTAAAGCAGACTCATCATCCGACAACAATGTTTATGTTGGCTGCAAGTTGATAATCACCACAGGACCAGGCGCTGGTCAGTTTAGGGTTATCAAAAACTACAACGGAGCATCAAAAGTCTGTTTCATCGAACCCCCATGGATTGTTGTTCCGACATCATCTTCAGACTACTCAATTATCCCATAATTATTAAGAAATTTTGATATTTGGGAAATCCTTCCCAAATTGGGATATAATTTAGGCTTAAAAATTATGGCAGAGACAGCAGAACAAGTTCAGGAAACCACAGAAACCAAGCAGATTTACGACATCAATCTTGGTAAATATGTGGATATGCCTGGCGAGAAAAAAGAGGAAAAGGCACCGGAATCAGAAGAAGAAACCGAAGAAGAGGAGGAAACGACTGATGAGGTAAAAGACGAGAAAAAAGAGGAGGAGAAAGAAGAGGAGGCTGAAAAAGAAGAAAGTGAGGAGGAGAAAGAAGAGCAGGCTGAAGAGGAATTTGATAGCGTAACTCCGGACGATTTCATCAAGAATGTTTTTGGTGAAAAATACGAGGTACAATCTCAGGAAGAATTGGAGGAGTTGATTGAGAATGCTGCCGGAGTAATGGAGAATTACGAGGCCCTTCAAAAACAGGTGGCCGAGCTGAAGGATCAAAAACCTAAGTTTGGTAGCCAAGAAGAGGAAAAGGCCTTTGAGTTCATTAAAAAGTTTGGTGTTCCTCGTCAAGGAGAAGCTTTTCAGACCTATGCCAAGTTAATTGCCATGGATGTTGACAACGCTGACCCGCGCATGCTTTTGGAAGAAAGATTTGTGCATGAAAACCCTGAATTGACAAGAGAAGAGGCGCAAAGAAAATTTGCCAGAGATTTTAACAGAAAGTACACATTGAGCCGAGAAAGCTTTGATGGTACTGATGCAGAATATAAGGAGGAAGTTGAAATGCTCGAAATTGACAAAAAGAGCGAAGTAAACAAGGCCAAAAAGTTTTTAAAAGAACAGCAAGAAAAATTTAAACCCACCGCCAAAGAGGAAGGTCCGAAAGTCCCTGAAGTAGTTCAGAAGAGCATTGAAAAGAATGTTTCTTCCTATGAATCCTTCACAAAAGACAATCAGGAGCTCGTTTTTGAGGAGAGCGGTGAGAAAGTAAGTTTTAAGCTTGACAAGGATAAGAGTTCAACAATCTCAAAAGCAATGATGGCTTGGGTAAAAAACCCGGCCAACTATGATGAGAAAGGGAATCTTGTAGGAGTTAAGAACATGCAGGACATGCAACGCCAAGTTGCCGGAGCGGTTTTCTTGAATGACATTATCAAGGCAGCCGTTAGCCAAGTAAAAAACTCGGTTAGCGGAAAAAGAATTGATGAGGTCGCTGAAAAGAAACCAGACAAAGGAAAATCTGTGAGCGGTGCAAAATTCAAAAAAGAACCAGATCTGTACGATTCTGCGGCAGAGCTGATTAGAAAAAGGCAAAAAGCGTAAAGAGAGGGCAAAAATTAATTAGTACTTAAACCCTTTTTATAAAAATGGCAACGGTTAACACGTATAACAACTTCTCCATCGGCTCGAGCGAGAAGTATCCGCTGATTTCCAACTTCAGTTTTATGCTGAAGCCAGAGGTAAACGGCACCCTGTTTGACATCAACCCTATGGAGACTGACACCGGGGATATGATGAAAATGGGCCTTATGAAAGAAGTATTTGGCGAAGATGAGCCAGGTATTGTTCACCATGAGGACAATGAGATTTTCGATACCCCGTACGTAAATACAAGCACTACACTTGCTGATGTTTACGGAACCGGTGCATTGGTGAATGGTGACCCTGCTGCAGGCGTAGGCAAAGCCTATGTGCAGTTAGCAGCATCTTCACACAGCCCTGAAACTGGTGACCAAGCTGGTTTCTACTCGTACCCACGCGTAGGCCAAACTGTTCAATTTAAGAATGGTGGTCACTGGAGAATTTCTGCTAAGCGTACAGATGTGGCTTTTGCTCACCGTTTGTACCTTGACAAGATCAATTCAAACACCCCTGATCTTTCTTCTACGATCACTCAAGTAGGTTCTACTTATGGTGGTGATCTTTTCATTGTGCCTTCAAGCGCATGGGAAGAAGGAACAGCCGGCCAGCAAACAGGTTTGGTGCCTACAACTAAAACCTACAATTCTTACCTGCAAACCTTCTCTGATTTCTATGAAATCACTGATTGGCAGGAAAGAAACAAGACCTATCCAATGATGTGGCATGGTAAAATGACTGAGTTCGTTTACCCTCGCGGATTTGAGAAGACTGAAACTCGTTTTGGTATTCAAGAAGATATGGGCTTGTTCTTGACACCTCGCGGTACAGGAATCCCGGGTTATGATGAAAACGGTAATGCCGTAACCATCAGCACCACTCAAGGGTACATTCCTAACTTGGAGACTAACGCTCCTAAGTTGTACTATGACACCAACCCTACTGTGAACTTGTTCCGCCAGATTTCACGTCTGCGCAGAAAGCAGTTGCAGGGACCTAAGTTGGTAATGCAGTACGGTGCCGAATTCGGAGTAAACGTAGAAGACATTGTTTCACAATTTGGGATTAATGGAAGCATCGTTTACGATCGTAAAGATGTAGACCTTGGTTTCCGTACAGTAAAGACCATGGGAATGGAGATCTTTATGAAGGAAATGAGAAGCTTGAATCACCCTAAATTTGCGGGTGCTCCTGGGTTTCCTTACCCTTACTACTTCATCATTGCTCCTTACGACAAGGTAAGCGATCCAAAAGGTGGAGTTCCTCGTAACGCATTCGAAATCATCTACAAGAAAATGGTAGGTGGTGGAGCCCGTGACCACTATAAAATGTGGGAAACAGGTGGAAATGCCCAGACGCCTACTTCTGGTAAACTGAAGCGCTTCATTCACATTGCATCTCGTAAGGGTATGCGCGTGGTTGGTGCCAGCAAGTTTATCCTTGGTAAGCCTTCTTACTTGGCATAAAAAATTGAAAGAAATGGCGCTAAGCGCCATTTCTTTTGCTGCAACACTTAAAACATTTTAACAAGACATCAAACACATTAAATAAATTTACTATGGCTGATTTATTGGAAGACAATGATGAGACAGCAACAAAAGAGGTTGTTGAATCTTCGAAAAAGGAGAAAAAAGTGTATCCAAAGAGTGAATCTTCGAAAGACAGTGAGATTGAGCGATTAAAAGCAGAAATCTACACACTGCAAAAAGAAAAGGAGCGAGAGGCTAACCGCGAGAAGTACAGGAAAGATCCGGACGAAAGGCGTCCTGGTATTTCTGTTGTTGATGAGGAGGGTAATCACACTAGCAAAAAGCGTCCAAATTCACTTGGCATTAGTGATGGCATGATGCCACCATACACCAAGAAGCAAGTGGCTATTTACCGGATTATAGGCACCGATCAGATTAACCCGGCCACTGGAGAGGCTGCGTTGCCAGTGCCTACGCTTATTCCTGGCCGTTACACCTTCTTTGATCGACTTGAAATGGATCCTTTGAAAAAGGACAAGGTTATCCAGAACGTCACTGGGACAGAGCGGTATGTGGAAGATGGAAAAACAAAGGTGCGCGAGATTGTCGAGGACATCGTTTTTGAGCGTGGGTACTTGGCGGTTCCTGTGGAGTCAAAATTTCAGTTGTACGTATTTATGGAGTTGCACCCAAATAACCGTACAAATAAGTTTCGGCCTTCAAATAATACACCGGCCTTGTTCGAAAGAATTGACATCCAACATAAGAGCCCAGCGTCTATTGCTGCGGAGACTGATTTGGGTGTTGATGCCGCAATTATCATCCGTGAGATGACCAAGGAGGACTTGTACAAGTACGCGATACCGGCAAATATTGACACCACAAAAGGACGTCTATTGAGCGAAATCAGATCAGATTTGACCACAAAGGCGATGAAAGATCCGATTTGGTTCTTTAAAATGAAGAAGGACACGAAAGCAGGTGTAAAAATAATTCTTATGGATGCGCTGAATTTGGGTCTTTTGGAGTATCGACTTGACAAGAAATCGTACTATTTGACCAGCAACGAGGAGATTTTCTTCACCCACTCGGTCGGTGAGGAGAATATGGAGGCGCTGATTAAAGCTATGGTAAAACCTGAAAACGAGGCTAAGTTTAGCAAGCTAAAAGAGCAAATGAGTTTCTGGGGAACAGATTAATTCTCAAATCGAGAATATTTTCCTAAATTGGGCTTGAGTTTATCAAGCCCTTTTTTATGGCATTAACTTTATCCACCAGTTACGAGCAGGACCAACCGGATTTAAGTACCGGGGTTGTCGAAGACACAACAAGCAATTACGGAACTGGCGGTAATCAGGCCAGGGGAGATGCAGCAAACGTTTTGCTTTGGTGCAAAACAGACTCAGATGGCAACAGAGTTTTTGATAATCCGGCTATTGGAGATGTTTACTCCATAATGACTTGGACAGTCAATAACTCAGTCAGCGGATGGTATGAGCGCATGCTGATGCGCATCCAGAACTATGACAATGGAGCATCATACGTGGAACAACAGTCTTCTGGAGGAGTAATTACTCAGTACGCGAGTATTGTTTACTACGCATCAACAAACAAATTCTACAAGTGCAGAGCTGCATCAACAGGTAACATCCCGACAAACACTTCTTTTTGGACTGAAATAACAGACCTTTCGACCATCATCGATAATACAAACATTGAGATTGAGATTACAGACACGTATGTGAATGGTCAAGCGGCAGAGTGCGTGAGTGACAAGTTCACAGCAATTGCCGGATGCGGATGTGATAACAAAGAGAACAAACAAGCATATTACCTTAATGGGCTAATGATAGCTGCTGACTCTGCTGTACTCCAAGGTAATTACAACGAAATGGAGCGTTTCATTAGAGAAGTAGAGAGCTTATGTCTGTGTTAATAAAGGACGCCTTTAGAATATTATCTGAGAGTTATGCTAAAATCTCAGAGCTTGGTATTGAGTGCTTAGACTTAGGCGCTGAGAACAGTCCTGCGCAGCCAGCAAAACAAGATCAGTTAATTCAAGTGACAATGCTTTACGGAGTTGTCAGTGACTTGTTGATATTGAACGATGCCGGGACAGCGATTATAGGCACGAAAAATCAATCTGTATCAAAAATCAATAACCTGTTGCTGAAGCTAAAGAAAGCAGCAGGCATCTATACTCTTCCTGTTTTTGCGACTCCACTGACATCATACCAATTCAATTTTGGTAGCAACGATGGTCAATTTGATATTACTGCCGGTCAGCTTGGAGACTTGATCGTACACAATGGTACGCTATTCACTAACTTCAATAAAGGACCGGACGGAACTGTTCTTGTTTCAACAGTCACTGGCTTACAGTGGCAAAATGTAGTCGGAAATGGTATTCCTTCTGGAGGTACAATAGGACAAGTATTAAAGAAGAACTCAAATACATCATACGATGTACTTTGGGATACACTTGATCCAACAGACATCGGTGTTTCTGCATCGGTAGCGGAGATCAATATTCTTGATGGCGCTCTGTTCAGCACAGCAGAAGCCAATACTTTAGTCGGTATTGATACCGGATTGAGTATTCAAGATCAGTTAGACGCGAAGATGGGAACACTGCTGCCAACTGGTAGTTTCTTTGTTGGCCAGTTAAATGTAGCCACAGCAGTAGCTCCAAGTGGAGATGTCACTTTTAACAGTGATGGTTTATTTGCTATAACAGCATTAAGTATTGTCGATGGAGACATCGCCACAAATGCGGCTATTGGAAGAAGTAAATTGGCTTCTGGATCGAGTAATCGATTGGTGGTTAATAACTCATTAGGAGTAATGACAGATGCAGCCGCAATCGCTGCTGATTTTGTTTTGGTATCAAATTCTGATGGAATCCCTGTAGCCAGCGGAGTCTCAACAACTCAATTAGGATACTATGACATATCCTCTTCACTACAAGCATCTCTTGATGAGAGATTGGTAGTAAGCCTTGGTGCTCTTGCGCAAGGTGATATTATACTGTACAACGGTTCTGATTGGATTAACCTTGCATTGGGAACATCAGGGCAAGTTCTTACGTCAAACGGAACTACAGCGGTTTGGGGCAATGCAGCGGCAAATGGATTACCATCTGGTGGTACAGCCAATCAGTTCTTAACAAAAATTGATGGAACGGACTACAACGCTACTTGGAGCACACTGACTTTATCATTGGTAACAGATGTTACGGCATCTGCTTCTGAAGTAAATATTTTAGATGGAGCCACATTTACAACCGCTGAGGCTAACACCTTGGTTGGAATGAGCGCTACTCCAATACAAGACCAGTTAGATCAAAAACTATCAAATAACTTAGCTGTAAATGCTATTTGGGTAGGTGGTGGTGGAAATACAGCTCAGCAAGTCTCTGCTGGCCCTGATAACTCTATCCTGACAGTTATATCCGGAGTTCCAACATGGCAAACTCCTCCAACACCTGGTAACGTGTCTGGTCCGGTTTCATCTACAGACAACGCTATTACTCGATGGAATGGTATTGGAGGTAACTCAATCCAAGACTCAGGACTCATTTTAGATGACTCAAATAACCTAACCTTCCCGACAGCATCCGCTATTCGCACAAATACATCTGCTGGCAATACACTGCTACTGCAGGCTTATGATGTGGATGGGGCGGCTTACGTTACGTTCGGGACATTGACGGCTAATAACACTCCAACTTTTGATCTCAACACATCAACAACTTTAGGCACTGCTTATGTGTATCGTGTTGGCGGAACGGACGTATCATTGGCAGATGGAGGTACAGGAGTTAGTTTATCTGACCCAGGAGCAAATACAGCCATGGTTTGGGATAATACGTTAAACCAAGTAAGATTTGCTCTTCTATCAGGATTGACATACGACAGTGGCACCAATACGCTAACAGCTTCAGGTGGTGGCGGAGGTATTACAGGACCTGGCGCATCTACCGATAATGCAATAGTTAGATGGGATGGAGTTGGTGGTTCTGCTGTAAAGAATAGCGGTGTAATCATCGATGGCTCTAACAATATAACCGGACTGGCAAACATAACTGTGTCCACCGGTAGCGCATTAAGAACAGGAACCTCAGCAGCTAATACTTTATTGTTGCAAGCTTATGACGTTGATGGAGCAGCATACACAACATTTGCTACATTAACAGCAAACAATACTCCTACAATGGATTTGAGTAGCGCTGTTACTATTGGTACAGCATACATTTATCGAGTAGGTGGTACAGATATTTCTCTTGCAGATGGAGGTACTGGCGCAAGCTTAGCTGATCCAGGTGCAGATAGAATTTTATTTTGGGATGATTCATTAGGTTCTGTGACGTGGCTTGAGGTGAGCACAGGTCTTACTTTGAGTGGCACTACACTGATTGCTGATGCCGAATACATACAAGATCAAGTTGGAGGTATTTTAACCAACACAACAACCATTAATTTTACCTATAATGATGGGACACCATCAATAACCGCTGATGTTAACGATGCTTCTATATCAGACGCAAAACTGAGAACATCTGCCGCGTTATCAGTAATAGGAAGGTCAGCAAACAGTGTTGGTAACGTTGCTGATATTGTTGCTGGCTCAGATTACAACATTTTAAGAAGATCAGGCGCATCTATTGGATTTGGCACAATTGATCTTTCCCAATCAGGCGCTGTTGGAGCAAGTGTCTTGTCCATTACAAATGGAGGAACTGGATCTGCTACAAAAAACTTTTGGAGCATCTCTGGTTCAACAACAATAACAACGCCTACTTTAGTTGGTAACCCATATTTTAATGGGTCTGTATTAATTGCTCCTGGCGCGGCCACCATCACAGCATCAACAACACTAGATGTAAGAGGAACAGCTACAGGTAGTGCCTTAGCAGGGAGAATAGCCAATGGGAGCAATCAAAGAATTATAGACTTTAGAGATGATGGATTGATTACAATAGGCAGTTCGTCAAATGCATTCAGAATACAAACAACAGCAACAGGGACAACGCAATCGATATCGGGAACCAACTTGTTATTGGTTGCGCAAGGAACTCCAACATCAGATGTAGCAAGGGTTTCATTTTTAGAAACAAATGATATAACCTTGACATCAGGAACGTTTAGTCTTATAGGAAACACAGCAGCCGGAGTTGTTTTTGCTCCTACTTCAGGCAGCGCAACGTACATTCATTTTAGAGGTAGGCCAAGAATTAATACAACCGGAACTTATGGTGGATTAGGAATTGGTTACGATTGGAATCCTGACCTTACAAGCACCACAGGATTCACGAATATAGCATTCAGAGCACAATCTGGATCTTTATTAATTGGTGGGTCTACACTAACATCAGGATCTGTACTCGTTGACTTTCAAAGTACGACATTAGGAGTAATGATGCCAAGAGTAACAAACACAGCATCAATTCCAACGCCTGTTAACGGAATGCAGGCGTACGATTCAGCAACTAATAAATTTATTTTTAGACAGAATGGATCTTGGATTAATATTGGCGATGTTGCTGGTCCATCGTCATCAACTGATAACACAGTTGCTCGATTTGATTTAACAACAGGTAAGATAATTCAATCAAGCTCTCTTGTTGTTGATGATTTATCAAACATTACACTTGGACTGTCTTCTACATCAGGTACATCAAGAATTTTTACAGTAAATAATTCAGTCGCTGATTGTGATATTGAAATTTACGGTAAAGGTGATGGATTAGTTAAAATTGGTAAAGGCAATAATTACTTATCTATAAATGAAGAAAATCCATTTACCGGTCTTTTTAATTTATTTTCTTTCAGAGCAACTGAATCCTCTACCTCTTATACAGGTGGTATTGATATCTTAGTTGAAGATGGATTTACCAATATTATTGGTGTAAAAGGTAATATCCATGGATTTCTTTTGTTTAAAGCAGGACAGGGGGACTCCACAAATAATAATGGTGATGACATTGCATTTTATGGAGGAGAGGCTTACTCTATAGGAAATGGTGATGGTGGAAATTTATATTTTTCTTACGGAGCTGGTATAGGAACTGGTAAAGATGGAAATATAGCAATCGGGTTTACTACGGGAGGCATTATTGATTTTAAATCAATGGAAAAGGGTATGTTTATCGGTAATTCAGGAGCGGTTCCAATAGGTAATCCATCTGACGGTGGATTCTTCTATGTAGAATCAGGCGCCCTAAAATGGTGGGGAAGTTCAGGCACAATTACAACATTAGGCCCAGCATAAAATGAACGTACCTGTAGTAAATTGGATGATCCAAAGAATGCCATTAGATGGAGGCATATCTCAACAGATTTCATCTATAAGAATAAAGTACAATAATACTGATTTCTCTTATCTGACAAGTAAGCCAGGATACTCAGACATGGGCGCTTTTGTATCTGGTGCTGGTGTTATTGATGTTTTGACGATACTCCCAAATTTAGGAGGAGATGCCGTTACACCAGAAGCAAATACAGGATTAGATTACGACCCTGAAAGCGATAATTTTATTGTTGTATCAAACTATGATAGGAAGGCTTACTTCTACACAAGGGCATCAATACTCGCGGCATCTGCTGCTGCCGCAGGGACAAAACCAACACCAGTAAGAAGTATTTCTATTGCCTCTAATCAGGATGTAGCGGTTGATCCAATTGGCAGGCGTTTATTTGATACATCTTTTTCTGGTACAGCTAGAATTTATGATTTAGACTCAGGTGTTCAAGTTGACTCCATAACAGCACTAGACGCATCTACTATTTTTTATGACTACGAAACTGACATTTTGTATGCAACAAAATCACCAATAGAGACTATAAATCGTTGGGAAAAAGATGGTACATGGGGGCAATTATCTGATTTATGGCAACGTGCATTAGAAGGTGTATCTCTTAATTGGATTAACAGAAAAATAGTATTTGGTACAGGCGGGAACCTTGAATTGATTTCTGAAAGTTGGCTACAGAGTGACTTAGATGGTTACAACGTTTCACAATTTATCCCTGCAACAACGACAAGCAAGCAATACAGTGAGGGAATATTTGTAGACGTTGACGGTACACTTTGGTACAACTCAGACGAATATTTTCACGGGGCTGTAAATAACGGTAATAGGCTTATACACGTAGACGCTCAGAAGACTTATAAGAAATTTGTAAACTTCCCTCAGATGATACCCTTTACATCATTTAAAGGACTATCAAAATCACAAGATTATTTAAGCGAAAAAATATCAGGCAGTAGCTTTGCTTTATCACCTGTTCTTGATATGAAGTCTTTCACTGATTGGCAGAACATTAGTCAGTTTACATTTCCTGATAATGTTGATGTAGAATTTAGAAGCAGTGCAGTAGCCCCTTCTTTATCACTCACAACCCCTTTAGCTTGCGATGTTGAATACGTTGACGCGAATCTATCTAATGATGGATGGGGCAGTACAACTCCAAGCGCATGGTCAACAAGCGTCCCTACACAGCGGTACATACAATTTAAGGTTACAACAAAAGTTCCCACAACAGTAGAGACAATTGATGACATCTTAGGCTCTGATCTACTTTATCACTTTGAAATGCACAAGGTAGATAATATGTGGACTGACTACATCAATACTTTTGCAGTACCAAAGGTTGGTCAGGTTTTGAACATAAAAGACATAACTAACAATTTTACCCAGTCAGTTATTAACAGCCGACCTCAGTGGGTTATTGCTAGTAATTATTTAAACATTGATGCTACAGCCGCAAACAAGTGGTTGGTTCTTCAAAGTCCTACAGAAATACTTAACCTAACAGAGTGTGAAATCCATGTAGTGACAAGGAGAGAAGGTGCCACAAGACAAAATTATATATTCAACGCAGCATCTTCGGGCGCGGTTAACAATAGACTATTGTGTAGACACCTTCCTTCTAGCGATGGAACAAACCCTAACTTTATGTGTATCGAATACACAAGTTCAGGAGGGACAGTTAATCGAATAGGATTTACTGATACAGGGGGTCAGACTTTCAGGCTTATTACCTTTAAGCTTGGAGGAGCATCAAACAAAATCTATGTAAATGGCGTTGAGCAGGTTCTAACTGTCGCAAGTGGAGCAAATAGCGGTTGGTGCTTTGATGATCTGGCAGTAGGGAAAGATAGTATAACCATGGGTAGGGTTTTATCATCTTCCCAATTACAGGGCTTTACTTATGCAAAAATGTGTATGGTGACTAGACCGCTTACTGATGCACAAAGAGCTGAAATACTTGCTTACGTGCAGTCTGAAGGGATGATATAATTTTTTATATTGCATAAAAATAACATAAAGGCTTATGAAAATTTCAAACAAACGCGTATCAGAGTTCAGAATGGTGGCGGCTATCTTTTTAAAGCATGCTACTAAAAAGACAAAAGTGTATCATGCTGCGGCTAAGTTGCTTAAAAAGACAACAACAATTGCCGAGGATTATGCAGATGCTCAGAATGACAAAAAGGTCAACCTGGCATCAACCGAGGAGAAAGACAAAAAGAAAGTATTGATTGTGGAGAATGATCAGTACGTCTACACTCCCGAGAACAGAATTCAGCTTCAGAAGGAATTGCGCAAGCTTGCCAATACTGATGTTGATGTAGAGCCACACATTGTACCGGCTACAGAGATTGATGATGACTTGTCTTTCGAGTACGCAGGAAATGATGGCAACACTTACACATTGAGCGATTTTGAGATCAGGTCTGCTTTTGAGGACTTTATAATTAAAGGTGAAGAGTAATGACAATCGATGAGTTATACCGATTCATAAATTATGTAGCAAATAAGGAACAGCGTGGCAACATCAAACCAAGCGACTTTAACTTGCTCATACCAAACGCTCAGATAGAGTTTATATCTAAGCGTTTAGGCAATGTGAAAACATTGAATGATCGTGCATTACCTCAATTTGGTTATAAGATCAACCGGAAATTAATTGAAGATCTCAGGACTTTATTAGTCCAAACAACACAGGTTGTT
>Ga0181351_1000029_pt1 | contig 39191 bp, 67 predicted proteins | sample Su13VDMM15SD_FD_170485 | JGI IMG/M metagenome (GOLD analysis project Ga0181351, IMG submission 170485) | Freshwater viral communities from Lake Michigan, USA - Su13.VD.MM15.S.D | ecosystem: Environmental > Aquatic > Freshwater > Lake | place: USA: Michigan | collected 2013-07-16 | reverse complement strand
GGAAAAATAAAAGCGGCATCATTAGGGGCTTGTGACATAGGTTGAGTTACAAAAACCAACGCATACAACATGGCAAATACTGAACCAGCAAAAACCAAAGCAAGCATAATTCCTATGGTAACAATTAGGCGGGCATGTAATTCTTCAGGTGTGTATTTGCGTCTAGCCATTCTGAGTCTCCAAATTAGGTAATAGATCTTTTGTACATTGACCCATTGCCTCACATTGCGGAGGATTACATTCTGCCTTTTCCCAATTTACAAATTCCTGGCAAGGGTAGCGTGTGTAGCCTTGATACCCGCACCCTGTAAGGCTAAGAACGATTAAGAAGCAAGCGGTAAATTTCATCAACGCGGCTCTCCAAACGCTTGATTGTGTCACCCTGCCTATTTTGTTCATCACGCAAAGAACTGCCGCCATTGGGTTTAAGTTCATTTAAGTAATGTTTAACTAGCCATCTAACCGCCGCTACAAAACCACCTAAAATAGTGCTGATGCTAACGGCTAATGCGGCCCAGTCTAATGCGTTCATGGGAAAAAAGTATAACTGTTATGTCCAGTTAATGACGCGAATAGTGCCAGCGCTATCAACTATTTTGGCTTGATTAGTTGTAATGTTTAACCAGGCATCACCAATGCGCGGGTATGTTGGATCTGAAGTTACATTAGGAAATGTAAAGCGTGTAGCCGTTTCTAATTTGTTTAAGCGGTTGTTAATGTCTGCAAACATTCTGTGTAAATCTAAAGGTTGATTGATGTATGCCATTACGCTTCTCCTGCCCCTTGTGCAAGAGTCAATGTTACGCGTTCAGGGCCATCTTCTCCTGGTTGAACCGTAAGCCCAACAATGCGGTAAATTTCATCAAGAGTATTGGGAAAACGGCTATCTGTAATAATTATGCGCGTGTCATCACCTAGCGCGTAAGTACCAAATACAGGATCAACATAAGCAGGTACAACAACTTTAAGCACCGTTGGCGGATAAGAAGTTGCAAGTGATTGAGCGTTGGCTAATTCTTGCAAAACTGTTTGATCTGTAATGTCTGAATAGTTAGCCGTTGTTTCCAACAATGCCCAACCCGCTACAAGTTTTGTAGTGTCCTGTCCTGTTGCAATTTGTTTACCTTCATTAGATCCAGCGCCTAATGAGTAAACAGTATTGGCTACAACTGAACCATCTTCAGGGTACTCATACTCAACCATGTTGCCCGCAGGAAAAGTAAATACAGGAACATCAGGATCACCAAATGTGTATGCAACCCCACTACGCGGGTAGTAGGTATTGAAATTTTTAACAGGCAAACCCGTAATAGCGTCATAACCAACATCAATAGAAAAATCAAAACCGTCACCCTGGCGGCTAAGATCTTGCACCGCTTGATAAACATTTTTAAATTCATAATTGTAATAAGTGCGGCTTACTAAAACGCCTGATGTAGTTTGTCCTGCGCTGTTATAGCCAACGCCAATGTCACCATAGGTTGCGTTTTGAGCATCTTCTATAAGAGTTTTGGCAATTACCAATTGATCAATGTTTGTAAATTGGACATCTTGAGTAACACGCCTGTGATCAAAATAAGAGATCCATTCTTGAGCGCTGAAAGAAAGAGTTTGTGAAGCGCTGTTGTATGAGCGCCCCCAAATAACTCCACCCCATACCAAAATGCCATCTCTATCTACATACAGCCCGCAGTAAGCAGGAATAGTTGAAAGTTCAACATTGTACTTATCCGCGTTTACGCCTGAAAGAAGCAATTGACCTTGAAAAGTTCCAGGCTGATTAAGTTGTTGGGTAAAGCCAACGCCCGTTAAAGGAAGTTCTCCAATAATGGTGTTGCTTAATAGATCAACAAACAAATAGCGGTATGTGGTAGTCATAACATCATTTTACAGAGTTTATTATTGCCTTTGTGCCTTGCCATGTGACCACACCTTCACAGTAAATGTAGTGAAGTTTACCAAGAAATGTCTTGCAGGGAATGTTGATCTCTACCGCAGAAGCCTGATCTTGCGTAATTAGTTTTGTGCGGTCAGCGCTTGTCACGGTCACAGCCCAGGGGCTTTCTTTGACTCTACTGTAGTGAATGTAAATGTGTGCCATCAAATAATTGAAGCAGGATCATCATTTATTTCTTCTGCGTTCCAAGTTAAAGTTTCTTCATTCCAACTCCAAGAGAACTCTCCTGCAACATGATCTGGAATAGGCGTTGGCGCTTGCCAATCGTAATTCAAATCTAGCAACCAAGACGGGAAAGGTTGTGGTGCAATAAACACATCTGCTACTGGGTTATAGGTAAAACCAATCCCTGCGTAATTTTTGCGAATGTTCCCATTGTAAGAAGTCTGTACCCAAGTACCACCATAGTGAGCAAAGCAAAAATCAATACCCTTTTGCTCAGACTCATTACCGTTTTCATTAAGCAATTCATTGTTATGAACAACAATTACATTAATAACTACATTGTTCTCATCTAGTTCTGCAAAGTGTGCCATTAGAAAGTTATGCTCCCGCTTCCTGTCCATTGGTAAATTCTGTATCCACCTGATGTTGTGATTGTTGGCGATCCTGTTGTTGATGTTGCTAAAGGGAAACTGTCAGCGTAGCGAATACAGACAAATCCTGAACCGCCGTTACCACCTGTACCCGCTGTGCCGCCGCTATTAGCACCACCGCCACCGCCGCCCGAACCTGTGTTTGCCGTAGCGTTGCCGCCAGTTCTTGTTGGATTACCATCACCACTTCCACCGTCACCGCCGCCTGCCGTTCCAGTTCCAATACGAGCAGCAATGTCACCACCGCCACCACCACCGCCTGCTCTTGTTACTGATGATCCAGTTATTGATGACGCTGTTCCAGCACCGCCTGCTACTGAACCGCCTGTTTGTGAACCGCCTGCGCCGCTTGAACCGCCGCCGCTACCGACACCACCAAACATTGAACTGCCGCCGCCGCCATTAAAGCCTTGCCCTGATGTTCCAGTTCCAGCAGCGCCAGAACTGAAAGATGACCCACCGCCGCCTGAACCGCCGCTGCCACCTGAGTTTTGGCCGCTTGCACAGCCGCCGCCTCCGCCGCCACCTGTTGAAGTGATAGAACTAAATACTGAGTTGCCGCCGCTGCTACCGCGTGTACCCGTGCCACCCAAACCGCCACCACCGCCAACTGTGACTGTGTAAGTTCCATTAGTCACGGCAAGACCAGCGGCAGTTAAATAACCACCTGCGCCGCCGCCGCCGCCGTCATTTGGGCCATTGTTTTCTCCACCGCCACCGCCACCCGCGCCTGCGATAACTAGGTATTCAACTGTTGAAGGTGCAGGATTAACAGGACTTACAGAATTAGAAGCCGCAGATGCTACAGATGTAAGCCCTTTTGCATTAGTTGCGGTTACAGTAAATGTGTAAGCAGTTCCATTAGTTAAACCTGAAACTGTTACTGGTGATGATGCGCCTGTTCCTGTAATTGATCCTGGTGATGATGTAACAGTGTAAGAAGTAATAGCAGAACGCCCTGTGAAAGTAGGTGCGGTAAAAGTAACTGATGCTGAAGCGTTACCAGCGGTTGCTGTTCCAATTGTAGGCGCACCAGGTTTTACTGGCCCTGAACTAGAAATAGTTGCAATAATTGACATTAGATAAGATCTCCTACCACTAACCAATTGTTTGCAGAAGTTTGAATACAAGCCACAGATGAATACTGAGCGCGTATTTGTGGGCTTGCCGCTGTTGCGCCACCTGAAACCACTGTTACGCCTCCTGATCCTGAAACGGTTACTGCGCCTGCTCCATAAGCCGCCATCATAATAACAGCGCCAACAGGTAATGCTACAGAACTGTTAAGAGGAATAGTTACTGCAATAGATGAAGCGTTAGCAAGCGTTACCAGTTTTCCATTGTCAGTTAAAACCAATGTATAAGTTGTTCCTGTTTGTACATTTGTTGCAACGCTTGCCGCTAAAGTAACAGCCCCGCTTGATCCGCCTCCTGTTAATCCTGCGCCCGCTGTAACGCTAGAAATGTCTCCCGTTTCAGGAATGTTTGTAGTGACTGCAACGCGTGTGTCTGTAATGTCACCTGTGTTAATTTGAGTTACAGCCGCACCTACCGCAACGGTTGCAAGTGAAACTGAGTTGGCAGGGAGTGCAGGAGCAACAGGAGATCCCGCAGGAGTTCCCGCAATTACCTGAAAAATTACATCATTGTTAGCACCTGAATAAAAAGCATCACGCACTGTTGCGCACACAAGATCAATGCGTGGGTTTGTTGGGTTGGCTGTTGTAATTGTTAAAGTATCTGTTGCATCATTAAAAATTGTGTAAACACCCATGTTGGTTGTGGTTGTTCCAACAATTGCGGCCCAACCTAAAGCAACGCGTACTGACATACCTACAGGGGAGTTAGCACTAACAGCCAATGAAGAACTGCCAATTGTGCCAGTAGTAGCCCATAATGCTTGCGCTGTTAAACGGTCATACTGAGCAGGGTATGAGCCTGCCTGTAGCCATGATGGGGGCGTTTGTAGTGTCATTTATTCTCCCTTAGATGTACGCAGAATACCAAGAAACGGTAGCCTGAGTAGTTCCCGCTAATGTGCTTGTGCCAGTAAAAAAGAAATTTGAGTTGCCTGGTGGCGCATCAAACCATGTGCCTGAAATTAAAAGATTACGCGCAGGGTTGCCATTAAGTGTGATTAACTGATTGTAAAGATCAATTTCTAAAATGTCTAAAGCGCTGTATGTACCTGTAAAATTAAGCGTATTGCCAGTTGTTGTGTTACCAATAATAGGATTTGTAATAGGGCCTTGAATAGTAATTGTTGGGTAAGTTGTAGCCCAACCAATGTTAGAAATTGTAGTTGTAACGCTAGAAGAACCACCACCGTATGTGTAATTAAAAGTTTTGTTATAGGTACGCCCTAAAGCCGCGCTAATAAGCATGTTGGCAGTTTGCAAATTACTGTCATAATAATTTGGATCAGGGCAAAAGAAATCAACCTGAGATGTAATGTATCCATAAGTGTAATTAGGATCTATGCTTGTGCGTAAACCGCGTACGCGAGCATCAACAAATTGTTCACTGGTTGGAATGTTAGGGAACTTAAAGTAAAGCGGTGTTGTGCCTGATGTTTGAGGCAAAAGAACGCTTTGAATTGTGTTGTAATTTGTTTGAGCAGATCCGTTACTATCGGCAAAAGTATTAAAAATAATTGAGATTGTTCTACCGCTTAAAAAATCCCGCCCAGTAAACATACCATCATGGTATCCACGGTTATCATCTTGATTACGGATACCAGGCAGAGACTCAAGGCCATCAACACTAAGGATTTGATAAGGAGAACCAGCGCCGCCAAACACCTGATTGTTAAAAGCAAATGAATACAGTTGCGTTAAAGTTGTCATTCTATTGCTACCCCCACATGTCTGCCGCCAATCATTACAGCATTACCGTATTTAACAGCACTAACAACCGCTGAACTAACAGCATTAGGATCAACGCTTGTTGCAGTAATGTTGTTAGTAACTGTTACTGAAGATGATCCGCCAGCCGTCATGCCTGTCTTGTAAGGGTCATAACCTACACCTGGAATAATTGAACCTGCTTTGGCAAAAACAGGAGCATTACCTATAACACCTGTAGAAGATCCTTTACTAATTGCTTCCATAGCGTCAGCAATTTCTTTTAATTTATCTTTAAGATCTTTAAGTTTTTTCTCTGTGGCTTTATTGATTTCATCAATAGCCTTGTCATACTCTTTTTGAGCCTTTGCAAGCGCTTCCTGAAGGGTTTTAGCGGCTTCTGCAAGTCCTTCATCAAGGTTCTTTTGTGCTTTGGCTCTAGCCTCTGTAAGCGCTTTAGAAGCCGCCGCTAACGCTTCATCATAAGCCTCTTTAGCACTAGCCAAAGTTTCTGCTAAAGCCTTGTTAGCATCAGCAATTTTTTCTGTACGGTTTTTTTCCGCTTCAGCCATTGCCTCACTGTAATTTTTATTAGCCTCAGCCAAAGCCTCAGTCATTTGAGTATTAACATCAGCCAATGACTCTTTAAGATCAATAGAAACCTGATTGTATGCGTTCATCATTTCTTCAGTTGCAAAACTGGTAGATGTATTCATTTGCCTTGCAAGTGCGTCTAGCCCATGTGCAGAAACATCTTCTAGGCCGTAATAAAGTTCTTGTAATTCAGTAGTTGCTTCAGGAGATGCCGCCTTGAGCGCTTGAGCAATTTTGTTACCCGCTTCAGGGCCTTGCTTAACAACCTGCTCAATAAATACCTGGCTATAACCCATGCCAGCAAGAGCCGCCGCGTTAGCCTGAAGTTCTTTGGCCGCGCCTAATTTTGTTTTAAGGTCAGCAAGAAGTTTGTCTGCGGTATTAGCGCCACCCTTAAATGCGTCAGCAATGTCAAAGCCTGTTTTAGATGCAAAAGCATTACGCAAACGATCTACGCCCTGTTGAATAATGTTTGCCTGTTTTTCAGCCGCGGTTTTAATTAAGTCAGCGGTTTTACTTTCTGCTTTTTTGCGTATGTCATAAAGTTTTTCTGTATTATTTTTAAGAAGATCTGCTTGTTTATCAGCGTAATCTTTTTCAATGTTTTGTAATGTTTCTTTATGGCGTTTGTACGCTTCTCTTTCAGTATCATTTCTGCGTTTTTCAGCATCAGCCACGGCTTCTGCATAACGGTTATTTGCTTCAGCCATTGCTTCATTAAAATCTTTATTAAGGTTAGCAACTTTTTCATCATAATCTTTATGCGCTTCAAACATTTTTTCATTACGGTTTTCAAGAGCCTCTTGAGCCTTTTCTTGAGCCTCAGCAATTGCTTCATTCATGTCTTTGTAAACTGCTAAAACATCTTTTTTGTAATTTGCTAATTTGTTTTTATTATCAGCGCTAAGGCCGCCAGCACCGCCGCCAGCACCAGCACCAGCACCAGCACCGCCTTTGTCACCTTTACCTTTTTTACCTGCTTTGGCAGACTCGTTTGCAGACTTAGTGAATTTATCAACTTCACCCTTCAATCCTTCAACTTTTTTTGCGGTCTTTTCAGCAAAGTCACCAACGCCTTTAATAGCGCCATCAATTAATCCTAAGCCTTTTTTAGCCGCACCACCAACGCCAGGCAATTTAGAAAGAACAGTTAAAAACAATTTAAGCGGCCCTGTAACTACCTTCATAATAATGGTGATCATGTCACCCCATGCGCGGATCATAAAGGCTACATAACTTAAAACAGCCTTTGCTACCGTACCAACAATGTTTCTAAAAGTTTCAGATTTTTTATACGCAAGCACAAATCCTGCAATAAGCAAACCAATAGCAGTAACAATTAAACCAATAGGGTTTGCTCTCATAGCCGCATTAAGTCCAAGCATAGAAGCGGCAAGAGTGTTAGTAGATGCAATTGATGCTAATTGGCCGCCTCTCATAATTACCTGGGCTACTGCAAACAACTTAGTCATAGTTGTTGTTACAATTACTACCGTTTTATACGCCATAAATGCGGCAGTTACAACGCCTAATCCAATTGCTAATGACTCAACAAGATCTTCATTCTTTTTTAAGAATGTACCAAACCCTTGAACTATAGGAATGATGATTTTAAGAAGTGTTAGTAATGCTCTAAAAGCAGGCATAAGCGCATCACCAATTGCTACTTTAGCATTTTCAAATTGCGCAGACAATGTACGCATAGTATTTGCAGTGCCATCAGCCGTACGCCCATAATCACCTTGAGCAAGTTTTGTATCCTTCATAATCAATGCGTATGAGGCTTGTGCTTTAGCCGCAGGTGTTAGGGCTTCTTTGGTTGATTTAATCAAACCCAATGACATTGCTTCTTCTTTTATGCGCGCTTCAGATAAAGCAACACCAAACTTTTTAAGCGGTTCTGTTTCCCCTGAAAGTCCTGAGCGCAAAGCAAGAATTGCATCATCAATAGATGTGTTGTTAAAAGAAGCCATGTCAGAAGCCAATTGAACAAGGCTTGTGGACATTTCTTGAGCAGGGCCTTGACCCATACCAAACGCTTGAAATAAGTTTCCATAAGTACCAGCGGCTTCTAAAGCAGATTGTTTTGACATACCCATAGCCGTTGCGGAAGTTTCTCCCCACGCTTTAACGGCTTCTGCATTAGCGCCAAAAACAACATCAATTTTAGATAATGACTCAGCCATGTTAGAAGAAGCCATTACTACATCTTTACCAAATTGAAGAACCTGCGTACCAGCAAAAGCAACACCCATTGTTGCGCCAACCTGTTTGATTTTGCCCATAAAGTTTTGCATGCCAGTTGAAGCAGTTTTTACCTGATCATCTACGCCTTTAATAGCACTTTCTGCTTGTGCTAAACCTGCTTTAAGTTGAGTTACATCTGCTTGTAATTGAATAAGCATTGGTGGGATCAAGTCAGCCATGTGCTATCCCCCTAACTTTTCTTTTACAGCGGCCATAAAAACCCTGTTAATTCTGCCATTACGCAATAGCAACAATGCGGCGGGTTCTAAGTAAGGGTATTTTACCCCTGAAGTCCATTTGCCACCGCCCTTTTCAACCTGGCGGGCGTACACCATTGTTGGGCCAATCTCAGCAATGTAACTACCAAACCCCATACGGTATGTAGTTTTTATAGATCTTTTTAAATTACCTGTAACTGTGTTTGGCCCTGATCCGCCAACATGTTTTGGCGGTGAAGTTTTAATGTAAGCCCTACCATTTTTACTTACACGCTTTTCATAACTGCGTGTGCCTTGAAAGTTCATTTTTGCTTGCCGTTCAACATCAAGGCCAGCCCGCATAATTCCAATTTGCGCGCCTTGTTCTATTTTAGATTGAGTTCCATTAACGGCGGCAAGAACTTCAGAAAGGTTCTTAATGATGATGCCGCTCATTTAGTCCTTCATTCTCTCTACTTTTACTTCATCAACGGTTCTAGCAATTGCCATTAACCAATCAGCCGCATTTGCGGGCAAGTTATCTACCTGTTCAGGTGTCCAACCAAACCGATCCGCCATTTGATAGTAATACCATTGCTCATCAGGGTAAGAGAACGCCTCATGGCGCTCCCCACCCTTGAGTAACCATTTTAGGCGTTGGAGTTCTCGCCAGGCGCTTTTGGGTCTGCCTCTGTTTCAGGCGTTTCAGCCAGGCTAGGGAACAGATGTTTTTGAGCGTCTTTTGTATGTTCTACCAAAGCGTCATAATCAGCCATTGTTAATTCATCTAATGACTCAAGTTTGATTGATGGCGGAATTAAATCAAATGTCCATGACTCAACAAGCATTGCAATAAGTGCATCACCTAACGCAAGTGCTTTTGTAAGATCTCCGCCTACCGCATTGTCTGCGCTACGCATTACATTTTTGCGATCTTTTACACGCAATGTTGATGGATCTTTTAAGGTTACTTTTGCTCCTGATGGGAGTGTTACTTCTTTAGACATGTTGCCTCCTGTTTAGTTTGCCTTCCTAAATCATACCTAAAAGGAGCAAGTGGTGTGGGAGAGCGGGAAGGCAATCGCCCTCAACCACACCACCGCCCTGATCTAGTTATGCGTATGTGCCTGATGGCTTTGCGTTTTGCAATGTCCATTTAATAGGTGAGAAGCCGCCTGAAGAACCAGCATCAGTTGTATTTGATTGCGCATTAATGTCCACTGTGACCTGTACAAAATCTTCACCGCGTTCAATCACACCAGTGGTGTAAGCGCCCTTAGTAAGTACAGCGCGAATTTGTACAGTAGATGCGCCAGCACCATACTGCCAGTTAAGTGCAATTTCAGGCTGTGTGTTGTTAAGGAAATTAAGCAACTGGGAGTCATTGTCCATGACAAATGTAATCTTTCCTGTAACTTCTAGCGGCCCTAAAAATACCTGGTATGGGTCTTGTGTATTTGAAATGCCATAGATAGGTGTTGCAGGGCGTGTCATGTCAATGTTGCCAGTCATAGCAGTTGATACCGCAGATCCACCAATAAAAACAGTACCGCGCCACACTGGTGTAGGTAGAACTGTTGAGAATGTAGGTGTTGGATCTGAAACAGTTTCAGACTGGAAACCAGTGGTTTTTGTATCATACTCAAGCATGCCGTCTGCGTTGAACTTCAATGAGAAGTCAGAGAACTGGCAACCAGGGTATGAGCGAACATCTACGGCATAGAAATCAGTCAATGTGTAAGAAATTGGCTGAACATCTCCGCCTGATGCAAGGCTGTTAAATAGTGAGATTGTGTGAGTAAATGGTGCAGATGCGCCAGTAGTTGCTACTGATCCTAAAACACCTGCAATGCCATAGCCCACGGTGTCTGCAAAGACTGCGCCACCAAAATCTACAGTTGAGCGGGTACGCCCTGGAATGTAGTTGTAATTCAAAGCATTTGAGCCACGCAAACCTGTGTCATAAAGTGGATCAACAATGTCCACTGGCTTGAGGCTATCCTTCATTACTGGAATGAAGTCAGTTGGTGCTACTGCCGTACCGCGGGTTGCTTCTTTAGCAATACCTAAGTACGAGCGTACGGACTGTTGAACAGACATTATTTCACGCTCCTAGTTTCTTGTCTGACGCGGCAGACATAGTTGTTGTTGTTTCCTTTGGTTCTGTTGGTTCTGTGACTGATGGTTTTGCGCTTGCAAGTGTTACATTTGCGGCAACAAATCCTTCAGGTGCGTCAAACTCATCACCAGGTTTTACAGTTACCCCAACACTAGGGAACACGCGTTCATCAGTTCCATTGTATTTGTATTTCATCATGCTCCTTATGCCTGGATCATCTGTGTTACAGGGAATTGTATCTCAGCAAAGATTTCTGTAACGCCTTCTTTTTCTGTAGAAGGTTCTCCATAGCGGGCCTGAATAACTGGCTCTGCTCCTTGCCATACAAGATTTCCTGTTGGATCACCAAAGTTATGATCTGACCTCAAGCGCTCCTTGATGTTATCAACGATTGTGTCAAAGTCAGTCATAACATCTTCTGCCTCTCTATGAAAAGAAATGCAGAAAATTTGAACAATTACGGTGTAATCAACACGCTTCCAACCGTTAGTTGCCCCGCCAATTGCTAGGCGTGTTTCATACTCATCAGCAATGTAAACAACAATGGCCGCTCTTGTAGCCTGGCCTGGTTCAGCATTTACCTGGTAATTAATAATCTTTGGGAAAGATGTAAAAACCTGATTAACATTGAGAATACGCGGGTTGGCTAGAAATAAAGAAAGTGTTTGGCGCACCGCGTTGCGGCCTGTAAGCGTAGGTACGGCGGTCATTATCTGATCCTGCGGTATTTGTTCACCATGTCTAAGGCAACGGCTATGTCACTACCATAGCGAACAGACCCAGGAATGTTGCCCGCAGGTGAGGTTGTGTAAGCCATAGTAGTTGAAGCATCACCACGCATTTTAATAAATGCGGTTGTAATTAAAATACATGCTTGTTTTAGAACAGTTGGCAGATTGCTAAATGTTGCGCCAACACCATGAGCAAACAACATAGGAGAAACTAAAGGAACTGTTGTTGATCCGTATGTGTAAGTGCTTGCCACCGTTACGCGTTCAGTTCTTTGGCCATCAAAAATGCGGTATTGCTCGCCTGGCAAAATGCCTACTCCACTGGCTACTGTTAAAGTTGATGCGCCTACATTTGTAGCAACTGCAATTTCTGTGTTGGTAAATCCTGCAATGTATGTGTACTTTGTAAATGTCCAATTGCTTCCGCTGATAGATCCGCCAAATTGCAACGGGCCTTGAGAAGTAAAGTTAAACCCAATTTGATTGCCAGGGATAATAATTTGTTGCCCTTCAAACCACGCTATTGAGCAATCCTGTAATTCATTTAATTGATTTGGGTTTGCCCCATAATAAAATGCTGAAAGAGAAACAATAGGCGTGTTGTTTGGGTGTAATGCGTAGTACCCGCCTGATGCTGAGTAGCGTATGCGTTGTGTTTCTGTGTATTGAGTTGCCACTAAATTTTGGTTTAGGTATTCATTCATGTATGAAGAAGCGCGCAAAATAACTTCTGCCAGTTCTGCGTCTTGAGCCGCCGCGTTACCGCCTACAACCAACATGTCAAAGTTAATTGCGGTTGGCGCGTTCTTGTATTCAGCCACACTGATGTATGGGTTCTCACCACTAATGTCAGGCGTGATACCTACGGCCATTTTTTATTCTCCATCTCGCGGTATGTCTTGTGACTCAGTTCCGCAACGCCCACACTTGCGAAACCAACCCTCAAAGCCACATTCTACGCAACTAAATCCGCGCTTGCGGTCATCACTAGAAATTGGATTAAGTGATGCTTCAAAAAATCCTTCAGCCTTCATTGCCTTCTGATGCGATTTATTTTCTACATTGTAAATACCCTGGCGATCCGTAAAGTAACTTTTGCCGTCAATAACAGTTTCTTTTACACCCCTGTCAGGTGCTACCCATCTAGCCATTTTGCCTCCTAGTTAATTGAGAAAGGGTGCGGCTTTTACACCGCACCCCTCCCTTCATTATTCAATTGTTATTCTGTGATTATTTCAGCCGTAGTCATGTGTGATGGAGTGCCGTCAGGTAATACAATCTGACCTCCGCCATGACTATTTGTTGGCTGGTTACAACCACATTCTAAACACATTACGCTGTTTGAATTCCTGAAACTGCGCCGTTCCATGCAGGAGCGGTGCAGAAGAAAGTTCCGCGGAAGTATGTTGAGAAGTCATAAGTGAACTGAGTTACTGGCCACTGGATACCCATGTAGTCCTGTACCAAGAAGTTCGCCCATACATCAGATACCTGTGTATCAGGAATTGGCAGTGTCCATGAAAGAACAGGTGCAACACCTGAGTTCAACCAGGGGTGAACCATAAGATCCACGGCCTTACCAGTAACTTCATTCTGAAGTCCTGTCACGATTGAACCGTATGTTGTGCCTTGCTCACCTGGGTTGTTAATTACCAAACGGTAGTTAGCAGTTGAGCCATTCTTGATTGCATCAGATAGTTGCTTACGATCATTACCGTTCAAAAGAACAATGTCAGGATCAGCCTTTACATTCTGATAGAGATTAGCAAAAACAGTTTGGAATTCTACACCTGGGTTAGCAGTTGAGAACGCGCTGTTGATTGCGTTGTTAAAGCCAGTGTTAGGCCCTAGAACTGTTGGAAGAATTCCGTCATAACCAGTTGCATAAGCAGATGTGTCTGCGTTAGCGCGTGATGCGGCTGCTCCTGTTGTAGAGAACGCAAAGTTATTTGCAGGAAGGTTAGTTGCAGAAGCGCCCTGAATGATTACAGTTAATCCGCCCTTTACTGTTCCTTGTAACTTACAGTTTGCTGTTCCTGTTGCAGTTCCAACATACACATTGTAACCAAGTGCGCCAACTGAACCTGTGAAGGAAACAGAAAGAACATCACCTGAAGCAACTGTTTCTGATGCAACGGCTGAGACAATTGACTCACCAAAACCGTTAGCAGAAATACCTGCGTCTGCGGTGATGTAGATGTAGTAAGTGCCTGCCGCTAGTGCAGTCTGTGAACCTGAAGCCGCTGGTGATGATGCAACAAGTGCTGTTGGAGCGGCAATCGCTCCTGAGTAACCTGAAGCAGTACCGCGAGCCATTAGCATCATGCGTTCTTCCATAAGCATTGTTGCGTATAGAGTTGAAGTTGATGATAGTTGGCGGAGATCCTGATAACCCATACCTGAGAAGTTTGCATCAAATGAAACCTGATCAGATAGTGAGTATGAGTTGTAAGGCAGAATTAAGTCATCTGCGGTGTATGAAATCTGTGGGCCACGGATTAACTCAAGTGGAGTAGAACCGCCACCTGCAAAGTTGTTCTGTGTGCTTTCAGAAATACCAGGCCAAATCTGTCCTTGTCCACCTGTACCTGTACCTGTGTAACCAAGTACGCGCTTTACGCGGTGTGAAGTACCAATGCCTTTTTTGCGTGGGATACGGTTGCGGAGTGGTGTTGGGCGTGGTGTAAGCAACTTAGAAGGTGCTTCAAGGTCAAACGCGGCAAATGATGATGACAATGGAGAAGTAAGTGTGATTTCCTTCTGAATGTCCTGCATTGCCATGCGCTGAGCCGCTAGAGCAGTATTCAAACCGTTCATAGCGTCACCTGATAGTGACTTATTAGCCGCTAGTGCTTCTAGTGTTGTAATTGCATCTACAGTTGGTGCTTGTCCTGGTGTGTGAGAAGCGTTTGAGAGACTCTTGTTTAGTTCAATTGAGTATTCTTCAAAGCGTTCTGCGGCTTCTTTAGGAGTTGCATCACTGAATAAATCGGCGGCCTTTGGGGGCGTTAATGCCATTTGTGTTTCCTTTCAGAGATTAGGTTGGATTACTTATTAAGAGTTTTTTCATACTCTGCAATGTATTCATCTGCAAGTATTTTGTAACCCTTAGCAAGTGTTATGTCTGTTGTTGCTCTTGCTTTTTCTTTGTAAACAGCGGCCTTAGTCAGTAGATCATTAGTTGCTTTCACATCTATTGGGCTAACTGTTCGCTTAGGGCCACCACCTAGAGCCAAAGATTTTGCGGTTGCCAACTCAGTTTCCAAACTCATTGCTCTAACCTCAGCCGCCTCTTTTGCGGATACAAGGTTGGCAATCTCTGATTTGAGAGCCTTTGTTGCTTTTTCTACCACTTCTTCTACTATGGCTTCTAACTTATCTGTTGAGTTTTCATCAACAGAAACTTCTTCTGTAACTTCTTCAGTTACTTCTTCTGCAACTGGCGCTTCTTCTGCTTCAGCGGATTTAGGCGTATCGGCAGGAGGAACAATTGTTGCGGTGTCTAGGTTTGCGTATGTCTCCGCTGTTGGTGTCATGTCGGTAGCGGCGGCGGATTTATCGCACATGCACTCTTTCATGGCCTTGTTACATTCAGGACACATTTTTTTCATGTCATCTGCTTCTACTTCTTTTTCAGCGGCCATGTATTTGCCATAAGTCTTATCAGCATAACCTTCAGCCATGCCCGCTTCTTTACAGCGCGCCTTAAATTCTTTTAATGACTCACCCTTTTTAGGCATCATTTCTTTTTCTTCAGGCTTTACTGCCATTTCAATTTCCGTTTCTTCCATAACTTCTCCTTCTGCTTCTTCGCCCTCATACCAAGCATGGAGGTGGGCTACGGCTTCTAGTAAATGTGAGATAGAAGAAAGTTCATTGTGACCTTCCTTCATTCCTTGCGCTTCAATAGAAATGAGATTTGCTAATGCTTCGCGCGCCCGCTCATACTCACCTTTATCAAACTTAAAAAGATCACCAAAAAAGGACTCAGGTACAGCAATTGTTTCTGATCCCATTGGGCGCTCCTTTGTTGAATTACTGTCAGATTGTAAACCTTTTTCCTTGCTCTCTGCTTTGTATTTGCCACCACGCTTTTTGTACTCGCGGACTACCCAGGCATTAGCGTAGGCAGACGGGTACACATCAAACTTTGCTTTAGCCGCTTGTATGACCTCTGCGTATAATTCTTTATCCGCAGGCTCACCTTTGCGCGGTTTAATTACCTGAGATGTATCTTCTTCACCTTCTTTTTTCTCAATCCATTCTTCTACCTGAACTAAATCCTTTTCACCATCTACAGATTTAGCCAAAACTAACTGGCAATTAGGGTTAGCGGGTCTATCCACTAAACTGACTTCTACAATCTGCCCATCAACAATGCGCCCATTTGCCGCTTTGCTATCGCGTACAACGCGTGGGTTTTTGATACCTACTGAAAAACCCTTGAGTACACCAGCATCAACCTTCTTAACTGAAACAGGATCTACAACCAAAACGCCAATGTAATGTCCATCAGCCTTTGCTTCATACTCTTTGGCAACGCCAGCGGCAATGTTGCTGTGTTGTTCTCTAATGTTTCCACCTGACTTAAACCAGGCGGGCATGGCGCGCTTTAACCAATCGCCATCACAAATCTGTTGATCAATGTCAATGGAGTCATCTGTTGCCTTTCCGTAAACGGTCATTGTGCCGTCTGCGTTACGATCAGCCTTCTCAATACTAAAGTATGAGGTGGTTGTTAGATTACTAGCCATTGATTTCTCCTTGTTTTCTTGTTCACTGGTAATTCTTTTAGCCCATGCTCTGCCAGCGTCTCCGCCCCAAAGCAACCAAGCAATGTAGCCTGCACTATCTACGCCCCAACCTTCGCCTTTTTTATCTACTTCATGGCGCGCAAAATAAGAATTCATGCGGTTTAAAGTTTCTAATGATAATGCTTTTCCGTTGGAAAGGTCACGCGCGCGAGCAACGCCAACCTCTGTTCCACCACGGCCATGTTTAGCCCGCAGTTCTAATCCGCGCTTTGCGTTATTGCGCACCTCTTGCGGTGGAACAAACCCATCAGCCATTGTTATCCCTTCAAAGCCTGATCACTAACTGTACCAACTTTACTTACAGGAGTAGGAATTATTTTACCTTCAACCTGCTCATAAATTACATCTTTGTTTTTTCTTATTACAATAATGCCTTTAGGGTCATTAAGTATGAAGTTTTCTTTGCTCATTTTTTTACCCTAACTTTCATTTTTCTTGTTGTTGGGTTTGTTTCTAGGACTTCAAAATTGGTGTTTCTAGGGAGCAACCATTCACTTTCTGTGTTGCGGTTGCCCGCTTTTCCTCTTAATCCATCAAGCATAACCCCTTTAGTGCCTTCAGGGTTTTCAATGTTTATTATCCAGCCATCTTTGAATGTTTCAAGAAATCCTTCATCAAGGGTTGTTGAAGAATAACCTTTATCTATCCACACATCACCTGGGTTCAACCCCGCAAACAATTCATCTATTTGAGTGGAAAGGTTTCCTTGCCCAATTACTCTGTATGTAACTATTGGTTCAGGTAAGCCTGGCGCAATTTTCATTACTCCATCTATTGCCTTAACAGCATTTTTTACGCTTGTTTCATCTATAGCAGAAAGGTGATCTATGCGTAAGTATTCATTAATTTTGCCATAGCCGTATGATTTGTATTCTTTTAACGCATAATAACCTTCTGTATGGTTTATCCGTGTACCAGGTTTTTCATAAGCCAACTCCATGAATTTTTTATCTTCTAATTGATAATTAATAAATTCATTGCGTTCTTGCGCATCAGTAAATACGCGGTAATTATTAGGTGGTGTTTCAACAACAGCCGCGCCATTAGGCATAGGGGCTAACCCACCATCAATACCCATTAGGTCATCATTTTCCATGCCAGGAATTACAGGTAGCAACACGCAACGGCAATGTGGGTGAGCGGGAGGTTGGGTATTGCCTGATGGAAATGCTTGCCCAATAACTACTTCAACGCCTGAGTTTTTAGCGCATTTATCGCATGGATCTGACACATGCCATTCCATCTTTTCAAGTTCTGCTTCTTTATAGCGTTGGATTGAGCCAAACGACATAGCGCGGTTTTGTTCAGTGATGGCAATAGTCAGCGCTCTTGATGGACTAGCCACATGCCGCCCAATCATTACAGCCGCATGTTCTGCGTCTAGGCCAGCGGCTATTGAGTCAGAAAGAGCAGTGCCTAAGTTTTCTACAGTTTCTTTATTAAACTTTTTAAAATAACTATCAGCATCAACGGCGTTTAGGTATTGAGAAAAGCCTCCTGTTGGGCGCAACAATAAAGCCGTTGCCTGATCTCCTGGTTTCCAATTATCCCAATCAATGTAACCATCATCTGCGGCTTTATTTGCCTTCTCAGTTTTAGCAATCCATTCACCAGCGGCGGCTTGCCCTAAAACATAGGCTTCAGCCCATGCGCGCATGACTGTTTGGCGCAATGGTTCATCATTCATGTACACATTGAGTATTAACCATGAGCGGGCGCGGGTGCGGTCTTGCGCGGTGTTATCTGTAGGTTGCGGTTGCGTTTCCTGGTATTTGTTAAAAACTCTTTTAAAGTCTGTTACCTGGCGCAGTGCCGCTCTAATCTTTACCGCGTTCTTTGCCGCTATGCGCCCGTCTGCCTCAAGAGCGCCCTCAATCATGTTAGATAAGCCTTAGCCAGCGCCCTAGCGGTATCTAAGTCACCATCAAAAGCACAACGGTTAAGAGCATCTCCCACAATTGGATCTAATGATTTAAACTCAAAGAGCCTTGCGCGCTTGCCCTTTGCCGCCCATTTCATAAATGCTTTTACTTCATTAGCCTGTTCTGCTTCAACTTCTGTGTTTTCAACTTCATTATCATCTTTAGGCTCAACCTCTAATTCAGGTTTTTGCTCAAGAGGATTAGGAGTTGCAGGCGCGTCAGGTGTTGCATCAGGCCCGCTTAATGTTGGAGCAACTGAAGCAGTAGCCGCATCAATCAATCCATCAGGTGAGAACAAATAAACAGCCGCTCCGCTTACAAGAATTGGCATGTCAGCCTGTGGTGTATCAAGTAACGGCAAACCTAATTCTGATCTGCGCTCATTGACTGACTTACCCGCAGATGTAACTTCAATTTGGTTCTTGCGCGCATTTTCTTCTGTGTCCATACGCTGTGAAGTCATAAGTTTGAATTCAAGTTCACGCGGCATACCTAAGTATGTGTAAGAAAGATTTGTAAGTTGTTTAGAGATCCAGTTAGAAAGAGGCCCAATACCTAGCGCTTCTCCATTTTCTGCTTGTCCTTCTGAGAAACCAGCCCCGCCTAATCCGCCCTTTGGTGAGAAACCAATTTCCGCAGGTTGTACGCCAAAGTGTCCACAAATAGAAGTAACTAAATAATCATCAAGTGTGTCCTTAAACTTCTCGCCATAACCTTCATTAACAATAGGTGTAAGACCCTTTGGTAATAAACGGGCGCGCTTGCGTTGCTCTGTTTGTCCTGCAAGATCATCATTGAGAATACGCTCATAAGCAAGCAAGAGGTCAGGGTTAGTTCCCCAATCTTCATCAGTTGTAAACATGAGTTCAGGCATTACACCATCTGTGTACTCTGCTCTGATCCATTGTTGGCGGCGCAAATAAATGTCAGCAAGTGGTAGCGCTCGCTCTACTGGGCTAAATCCATAAACAGTTGTTGAGCGGCGATTGCGTACCAAATAAGCCAATTGATCCGCGGTAAATTCACCATCTGCTTTTGGATCTTCTTCAGTTGCGGCAAATTCTGAACGCGGGAAACCATAAAGGATTTGTTGGAACGCCGCGTTAGGTGACATTGGGCGCATACCGCGGTCATCAATAAGAGGTTTGATTGTTGAGCCATCAAGAATTTGAAAACCGTAAAGATCCCCACCTACTGTTGGCTGTGGGTAAATAGCAAGCGCATCAATTACAAGAATGTCCTCAATTGCAATGTTGATCCAGTCCTGCCATGTGTATCCGTTTGCCTTATCAGGGTTTTCCCAAAATGTACGCAAGCGGTTAATTTCATCTGTGTACTTTTCACGGGCCTTAGCCATAGCGCGTACATGATCTCCACCTGACTCAGCCGCAATCTTTTCTGATGCGTCTGAACCAAGAACAATGTCAAAATCTAAGCCATTCATTTTTGATTTAGTTACTTCAATGCAACGGCGCAAAATGTCTATGCTATCGCCAGCGTCTCTTAATGTTGAGAATGGAACTAAGCGCGTTGGAACAATGTTGATGTTCTGAGCAACCTGGTATTCATAACGGCGCGGTTCAGGGCGGCCTGTTAGTGGATTAACTGGGTTAATCGCACCAGGAATAATTGGATTGCCTGGGCCAAATGGAACTGTTGCGCTAAATGGTGCGCGTGGGAGTGCGACATTGTTGCCGTATGTCTGTTGCATGGCTAAACCGCTTTGCGCCATAAGGTCATCAGTGCCAATTGTTGTAGCACCCGCAGGCAGGTTAGGGCCTTTTTCAATGTTGCTTGTGGCTAATGCTCTTGCGATACGGTCACGCAAACCCATGTGTATCCCCTCAATGTGCCTCTTGTACTTCAGGCGTGTGGTAATGATAGCGATTTTAGCAACATCATGTATTGTAAGGATTATGAACTTAGTAGAGAAGGCAGTTCAACACGGTGGCAAACTCGCGCCATTAGTAATTCCTCACGGATTAACTAGCGGCACTGGGCTAATGAACCCATCAATTTTTATTGATGATAAAGGCCAAATCCTTGTGAACTTACGCCATGTTAATTACACGCTGTACCATGCAGAAAATGAACAAAAATTCCCTAGCCGTTTTGGGCCATTGTCATACCTGCACCCTGAAAAGGATCAACGATTAGTAACAACTAATTACTTATGCCGCCTTAATGATGATCTTGAAATGACCCATCACGCCAAAGTGGACACATCTGAACTAGATGTTGCGCCCATGTGGGAGTTTGTTGGTGAAGAAGATTGCCGTGTTGTGCAGTGGCTAGATGATTATTACCTAGTTGGTGTGCGTAGAGATACAACAACCAACGGTGTAGGCCGCATGGAGTACAGCCGTATTGAGATTGACTGGGATAATTGGGCAGTCAAAGAGGTTAGGCGTGTGCGTATTAAAGCCCCTGCCCCTGATACTTCTTATTGTGAGAAAAATTGGATACCTGTCCTAGATAAGCCTTACCACTTTATCAAATGGACAATGCCAACAGAGTTAGTTTATGCAAACCCCATTAGCGGTGAGTGTGAACAGGTATTTGTGCGCCACACAAAGCCAGCGCCTAAAGATCAACGCGGTTCTAGCCAGGTCATACGGTGGGGCAGTATGTACATCTCCATTACCCATGAAGTAGATCTATTTAAGAATTACCTCAAACAAAAAGATGCAATTTACCGTCACCGTTTAGTTGTGTGGGATCAAGAACTAAATGTGGTGGGGCTAAGTAAGGAATTCTCATTCTTAGACGCTCGCGTTGAGTTCTGTGTAGGGGCGGCGGTTCACAAAAGTAACCTTTTGGTGTCATTTGGTTTCCAGGATAACGCGGCTTTTGTGCTTGAAGTGCCTGGTTTAGTAGTAGAAGATTTAATTATGGAGGCCCTTGCTTATGAGAATTGAGCAATTAGTTATAGAACTATCTAAAGATCCGTTTAATCCAGCGCTTAATTTTGATGTAGCGGTGGAGTATGAGAGGCAAAACCAAACAGCATCAGCCGTTTCTTTCTATTTGCGCACCGCTGAATACGGGATTGAGTCACACCCAACCCTGGTTTATGCGTCATTACTTAAAACCGCGCATTGTTTTGATGATCAAAATGACCGTCAGGCAACTGTAAGCAATTGTTTATTGCAGGCTGTTGCGTATTTGCCATACCGCCCTGAAGGTTATTTCTTGCTTGCGCAGTTCCATGAGCGTTTAGGGCAGTGGCAGGAGTGTTACACCTGGGCAAACATAGGATTGCACAACCATCTCCATTCACCGCTCCCTGTCCATGTTGGTTATGAAGGCAGTTATGTATTGTTGTTTGAAAAGGCAGTAGCCGCCTGGTGGATTGGGCGCAAAGATGAAAGTATCCAAATACTAAACCGCCTTAATGCAATGGACATAGATCCAGGGTACAAAATGGCAGTGCAAAACAACCTTGAAAGGATAGGCAATGCTTCTATTTGATGTTGGGGCTAATCGTGGTGATGCAGTGCTTGCAGGGTTGGCTCAGGGATACCGTGTAATAGCCCTAGAAGCCGCACCACGCGTTTATGCGCAGTTGGTTAGTAACTTTATTTACAACCTTGATGTTGTGCCTCTTAAAATGGCAGTCAGTGATAAAGATGGCGAGCGCTTAAAGTTCTATGAAGCAGATGAAGATGGCCTTAGTTCGCTTAACCAGGATTGGCTAACAAATGAACGCATGCCATACGCGGGCAAGCCTCACCGTGAGATTGAGGTAAACACAATCACCATAGATACCCTGGCAGATAATTACGGCAATCCTGATCTAATCAAGATTGATGTTGAAGGTGCAGAGTGGCAAGTTATGAAAGGCATGACCCGCCATTATGGGGGCATGATTTGTTTTGAATGGACATTTGAAACCATGCACCAACATGAGGATCAGTTAGATTATTTATTTAGCCTGGGCTACAGAGAAATGGCGGCGCAATACATTGTGAACCATTTAGAAGAACCGCAAGTGTGGGGCAACATGCTTTCTAACAACGCTAATGAATTATTAGCCTGGCATCAACTTACATCTGACCGTTGGATTGACGGCGGTTGGAAAATAGCCAACCTACGCCCTACCGCAGATGTAGGTATGTTGTGGGTGCGTTAGGAAATGTCTCCAACAATTGTAAAGTTGTTAGCGCTTGTACAAAGAATTGATGCAGAACTGTATTGAGCGCGCAACACTGGGCTTGCAGATCCATTTGATGTAAATGTAACACCGCTTGCCACAATAGAAACCGCTCCTGCGCCAGTGCGCTGTACATAAATAACCTGTCCAGTGCTAAATGTTCCTGAAGGAACAGTAATGTTTGCTGTACCGCTTTGTGTCACCCATTTATTTACATCTCCTGCAACCAATTGATAAGCAGTTGATTGCGCGTTAAATGTAACTGTAGGAAGTGATCCAGTAGTTCCCTGTGTTCCCAAAGTTCCTTGAGTTCCAGTTAATCCTTGCAAACCAATTGTGCCTTGAACTCCTTGAACTCCCTGAGTACCTTCAGTTCCCTGGCTACCTGTTGTTCCTTGAGTTCCAGTAGCGCCCTGAATACCAGTTGTACCTTGCGTTCCCTGAATACCAGTATCACCAGTAGTTCCTTGTAATCCAGTTAAACCTTGAGTACCAGTGATGCCCTGAATTCCATTAAGCCCCTGAGATCCAGTTGTTCCTTGAATTCCCTCAAGCCCTTGCGTACCTTGAGTTCCAGTTATGCCCTGCAATCCAGTAATACCCTGAGTGCCATTTGTGCCTTGAGTACCATTTGTACCTTGAGAACCATTTAATCCATCAGTACCTTGAGATCCAGTAACACCTTGCAAACCCTCAAGTCCTTGAGTTCCTTGTGTTCCCTGTGTGCCTTGTGTTCCCTGGCTACCAGTAATGCCCTGAACACCCTGAGTTCCCTGAGTTCCTTGCAAACCTTCTAAGCCCTGCGCACCTACTGCTCCCTGTGTGCCAGTAATACCTTGAGATCCAGTCAAACCTTGTGCGCCAACAGTTCCCTGAATACCGTCTAAGCCCTGTGATCCAGTTTGTCCTTGAGAACCAGTTACACCTTGAACTCCTTGAGTACCCTGCAAACCTTCAATGCCTTGTGCGCCAGTCTGACCCTGCGCGCCAACAAGTCCTTGAGTTCCAGTTGTTCCTTGAATTCCAGTAGTGCCTTGAACACCTTGCAAGCCCTGAGTTCCCTGCGCACCTGTCGCACCCTGCGCTCCTGTAACTCCTTGAACACCAACGCTCTGAGTAATAAGAGAAAGGTTGTGATTATTAGCAAAGTTTGTTGTGCCTGTTCCACCTGATGCTAAAAGCGTTACAGGAAAAGTGAAATAACTGTTAGTAACAGATGAAGGTGTGCCGTTTACTTCCCATTCTTGATAATTATTAGAGTCATTTCTATCTTGAATAAAGAAAATGTCATTATCTTTAATGTTTGCTAATAAAAAATCAATGTCCACATTTAAATCTGTTAAATGAGAAATGTAAATGTTTGTTGCAGAAATTTGTGTAGCGTTATTCCAAATAATTCTGCCAGCGGCAGGTACAGGTGTTTGTGAAGAAGTGTCTGATTGATACTCAAAAATAGATGATGATGTACCGCTTGCACCAGTATTACCCTGAACACCTTGAATACCATTTAAGCCCTGAACGCCCTGGCTACCAATAGTTCCCTGTACGCCTTGAGTTCCCTGCGCTCCAACAGTTCCCTGAATTCCATCAAGTCCTTGAGATCCTGTAACGCCTTGTAAGCCCGTTAAACCTTGCGCACCTGTTGCGCCCTGAGTTCCAGTTACACCTTGAGATCCAATAGTGCCTTGTACGCCCTGTGTACCTTGTGCGCCAGTAGATCCTTGCGCGCCAGTTGTTCCTTGTGTTCCGTCATTGCCCTGAATTCCTTGTGTACCCTGCACACCTGTTAAACCTTGTACGCCAGTAATACCCTGAACACCTTGCGTTCCTGTTGTACCTTGAGAACCTGTACCTGTTATTCCCTGAACGCCAGTTAAACCTTGAGATCCTGTTGTTCCCTGTGTTCCAGGTGTTCCAACATTACCTAGTAAGCCCTGCACACCCTGAGTTCCTGTAGTGCCTTGAATTCCTATTGCGCCCTGTGTTCCTGTTGCGCCTTGTACTCCATTTGTTCCAGTTGTGCCTTGCGCACCAATAGAACCCTGAATACCAAGTAAGCCTTGTGTACCAGTTGCTCCTTGTGTACCTGTAATACCTTGCGCGCCGTTAGTTCCTTGTACGCCAACTAAACCTTGTGTTCCTGTTGCACCCTGCGCACCAATTGTTCCCTGCGCTCCTGATGTACCTTGCGTTCCGTTAATTCCTTGTAAGCCAAATGATCCCTGAATACCTGTTTGGCCTTGAATACCTGTTGTTCCTTGCGCACCTTGTACGCCTTGCAAGCCAACTGAACCTTGAATACCAGTTAATCCTTGTGCGCCAATTAAACCCTGTGTGCCTTGTGCCTGGTTAAATCCGCCACCTTGTAAACCTTGTGTACCTTGCACACCTTGAGCAGAAAAGTTACCTGAAATGCCTTGAATACCTTGAGCGCCTTGTTGCCCCATAGGGCCAGGTGTAACAACAATGACATTGGGAGTTCCAACAGGGTTTGGATTGTTTAGAAAGTTATTTGGGTTGTATGTCATCTTGTCACCTCTGCATTTACATTTAATTCACCCTGAACAATACGCGTTTTCACACCCGCAGGTGATGTTATTTCTAAATCATAATAATACGGGCCTGCACTAATTGCCGCTGTTTGTACCGCTGTTGCTCGCACTGCAAGTGTTCCAGTTGGCCCATCAATTGTAATACCGCTTGCCTGTGTAAGCGTTAAAACTGCAATAGCGTCATTAGGTAAAGAGCGCAATTGCATTGATGCTGTGTAGCCCGTAATGTCCACTGCGCTTAATGCGTCACCGCCCTGTGTGTACAAGCCAGTTGCAGAATTAGTAACAGTAAATTGCGTTGATGTGCGTGAAGCAATTGTTACATTGCCTAAATTGTATTGGCTAGGCATGATCCCTTGAATAAAAACAGTTTGCCCTGCACTAAAGCCGTTTTCTGCGGTGTATGTAATAGTTGTGCCATTGCCTACTGCGTTTGTAATCGTTGCAGGCTGTGTGTACAAGAAATTGCGAAACCAGTCAGAGCCTTGATCAATTATTGTGTTGTAATTGTCAGCCATTACGCTCCCTGTGACACCTCAGAATTTGGGCTAATCATAGCGGTTCTACATGCTGAGCAATGTGTAAATGATTTAGGCATTGGCAACCCGCACTTAGGGCAATGGTTAGCAATCGCATTAAAGTAATTACTAACTGTAACTTTTCCTAAGAGATCACTAAAGCCCTGCACCATTGCATCAATGCGGTCAGGTGAGTTTGGTTCGTCTATTGTCCAGGTACACATTTGATCTTCTAACTCTGCAAACTCTCCAATGTGGTGAATACGGCCCTGCTCATACATAGCCGCTACAGGTTCAGCGCGTAATTTCTTACCTACATGCGCTCTCACTTCTCTAATCGGCAAGGTTGGCCTTACCTGCTTCAACACTGCGCCCACCATGTCACCACCCTGGTTTACTTCAACCAAAACAGCATCAGCCTTGTACCCGTCAAATAGTTCTACCGCCTTTGTAGCCCACTGCAACGGTGATCCTCTAAATGAGTAATCTCCCAGTACATAACCTTGCCCATCTGCGGTAGATCCAACAACAACAATGCCTGTTTCATCTGACTTCTCTGAGTTAGTTACGGCAGGATCAACGCTTACAACAATGCGGGCCATAGTGGGTGCTGTTGCAATGCGTGTGCGGTCAATTAAACCTCTAGTCCATAACGCGCCTTCAACATCATCAAGGATTTCTCCATAAAGTTCTTGCCTTCCTAATCTTGTGCCGTTGTAACGGGCTTGTAATTCCATCAATGCGCTAGGGGCTAGATTTGCCGCGTTATCAAATGTGCTTCCCCTGGTAATAACTACTGAGCCATCTGTACGGCCTGCAAGCATGCGTATAAGAGCCGTAGAGCGTGGCGTAGTGGTAACAATAACCCGCGGTTTCTTTCCCAGGCGTAGGCCAAACTGCAATTGATCCCAGGCATCTTGATAGCGCCATGCACCTAATTCATCACACCAAGCGCCATGATGCTGTGGGCCTCTAAAGCGTTCAGGATTGTCTGCGCTAAATAACTTTATGCGGCTTCCGTTTTTAAGCAGGATCTCACCAATAGAACGGTTGTAATTTTGAAGCATTTGATACCGCTGTAGTACCGCAACAATGCCTGACTCACCCTCTGCGCATGTATCTCTAACATCTGAGAAAGTAGGAGCAACAACAGCCCAACGCGTAGCGGGTTGAACAATTGCCTGCCACGCAATTTCTTCAGCGCCTAATCTTGTTTTGCCAAATCCACGGCCTGCCATTGCAAGCCAAATGTTCCAATCACCTTCAGGGGGTAGTTGTTCCTTCCGCGCCAGTTTGTTCTTCCATACCCAACGGCTCGCCTTGATCCGTGAGTTCTGTGATGGTTGCAATGTTTCCAATTGTTGAGGCTTCAATAATTCTTGCGACACGCTCAACTTCTCTGTCCAGGTCTGATCCGTCATAAGTAACCACCTCTGCTTGTACCTTCAATGGTGCATCTAATCCCAATAACTTTGCGCGCTTATCAATTACGCGTAGAACATAATCTGCCGCTCTGAGATTACCGTTTACGGCAGGTTGCCAGTAAGTACGCTGAAGATTATCCAGGCGGTCTAATTCCAGTTCACGGTGTTCCTCTATTGTGGCAATAGGGTGACGCATAAGAGCGCGCTTGTAAGCCTTCACAACGCCTGCAATGCTCATGTCCACCATAACTGCTATCTCACGCCACACATAACCTTCATGGCGCAACTCAATTATGGTTGTTTCTTTTTCTACTAACTCTTGCGTGATTTCTACCATAATGTGTAAATGTTAATGTTTTAAAAAGTTTCCTGCAAATTGAAAGAACAAAACCCACACTCAGTTAAGAATGTGGGCTGTGTCCAGCACTCGCACTAGGTACTTATGTTTCCCTAGCGTGAAGTTGTGAGATCTTCTCACCTGCGTAACTTATCTAACTCCTAATGCCATTGCAACTACAGCAATAAATAGGCTTAGGACAATAAAAAGCATTACCCCATCAAACGGTGTGTTGTTCATGGTTTACCAGTCCTTACAAGGTTTAACCTGGCATCAAGCAAATCATCTAATTGTTCTGTAAGCATTTCCTTTTTGCGCCAATCCATGCGGTTGCCAACTTCATCAGTTTTAAGCATGGTGTAAACATGACTCAGACATTCATCTATCTGATCCAGGGTTACTTCTTCCTCAATGACTATCACATGAAGATGTTAGCCTTGATTACGCTCCTGGCGCTTTAAAAAATAGTTTTCAACATCATCTTTTGTGTAGAACACATTACGGCCTGACTTCTGTACCCATGTAAGTGTTTTACGGTGTTGGATCTGCCGTAAATTGTTAATTGTAATGTTTAAGCGCTCGCATACTTCTGCCGCGCTCATTAGATCATCTACCACGGTGTTGCCTCCTTAGATGTAAATTGCTTTTGTTCTTTTGGCTTTCCCGATCTAGGAACTAAACCTACATCTTTGGCTGTAATCTCCATAGATGTTTTTTCTTTGCCTTCTTTGTCTGTGTATGTGCTTTGTGCCAATTCACCAGTTACTAAAACTGTGTCACCTTTTTTAAAAGTGTCTGCAATTGCTTCAGCCTTTGTACCAAATGCAACAACCTTAAACCACATTGTTTCCCCATCTTGCCACTCACCATTAACTTGTTTGCGCGGTGTGTAAGCCAATGAGAAATTACAGTATGCGGTGTTATTCTTTGAAAACTTTAGGTCAGGGTCACTGCCTAAATTACCTTTTACACTTATGTTCATTAGTCACCTTCCATCATTACGGCTTCAGTACCGTCATCTAGTAGTAATACAATTGAACCATTAGGCTTCACAAAAGGAAATTCATGTGGCTCTCTGTAAGATGGCACAATCCAACCCTTTTGTTCTGCGCTTGCAGGCTTGAGGTGAATACTATCGGTTTTTAGATTATGGCAACCGTGATGGATCAAGATGAGATTTGAAACAGTATCTTTGCCCCCACGGGATTTAAGTTTGCGGTGATGCAAGGCCATGTTTTCAGGCAAGCCAGGGCCACCGCACACTTCACAATAGCCATTGGCTCTGTTAATTACGGTAGCAACAACCTTCTTATCAATCGCCATCTTCTTCTTCATCTTCCCATTCAGTAGGATCTACCGTAGGAAGATCAACGCGCAATGGCAGGCCAAACGGTGATGCTGTACTCAATACCAACCTCCATGTAAGTCAGGGCCAGCCTGCTTTTTCCAAAATTCCCACGCCCCGCAAGGTGTTCCGTATCTTTTGTACACATAGCGCAATCCCGCTTTTATTTGGGTGTACGCATCTTTAGGTTTGTAAGGGTATTTGTAATTAGCCCATGTACTAGGCAAAAATTGAAATAACCCCCACGCGCCTGAAGAACGATTAAGCGCATTAACGCGCCAACCGCTTTCTTTTGTGAGCAATTGATCTAGGCAAGCATACTGTTTTTTATGATCAATGTAATTTTTCTTCACCATTTCCAACGCCATCAACTTAGGAGGCATTTGGTGCAACTCTAATTTTGGTGCTTGAGCCGCCGCAGGTGAAGCAAACACAATTCCTACCGCTAATGCGGCGCTTAAAAGGATCTGTGTAAAACGCTTCAGGCTTTAGCCTTTGGCCAACTTTCTACACACTTCACAAGCGGCGTTACCGTAAACCCAACTACCGCACAAACAACGATTAATTAAACTATCCATTTCTTTACCCCTTTCAGGTTATTTTTAGGACTGTTCTATTTTATAGCAAATGTGTTCAATTACAACGCCTAAAAGCGTCACAATAATTACGCCCGCAATTAACATCATTCTTCTTCCTCCTGTGGCGTTAAATTATTTATTGCTTGAATTACATTAGCCCTGCTCAATCTAATGCCTTCCACAAAACCCATGTACCGCTCACGGCTTTCAGGTTCAGCCAACATTTTTGCTACATACGGGCCTTCAATCCATGTTGTTAAAACATCTTGTAATGGTTCTAAATGGTTTTTAATTACTTCTTCAGGTGTCATGGGTAAATCAAATCTATGCAAAATTCACTCATTTGATCTACAGGCACTTTGCATTGATCAGGTGTTGTTGCGTTTAAAAGCAAACCCCAAACTGTAATAAACAAAATTGCAACCACAATCTTGCCTCTGCGTGTCAATCTACTCTTTGCCATTGCTTGCCCTCTTTCTGAACCATTCTTGTGTGCCGCACCACTCGCACTCACTCAGTGCCTTGCCTTCTACTGCTTCAAACACAATTACAAAATTTGCAGGTGATCCATAAGTTCCACACCAAACGCATCTAGGCGCATCAGGTTCTTTGTTTATAGACATTGTGGATCTGTGGGTTCATGTCAGCCAACTTATCTTGAATTGCAAACCACACCTGCTCGCGTTGCATTGCATTATTCATTGACTGACTTTTATTAGGTGGAATTACAAAATCATTGAACTCCACCGTTATCTCTAACTTGAACTTCACACACATGTCCTTTCGCGCTTGTTAATTTCTTTAATTACGCGTATGCGTGTTGCTTCTACGGTTTTTATAGGATCACCAAATTCTTTTTTGTGATGATCGTACGCATAATTATTTGGCTTGCCTGTTTCATCATCATAACCATCATCAAGAGTTGCTTGGTATTGAGCAAGCGCTTGATTAATAATTTGTAGATCTTTACTGGTTAGCGCCATTAATTTAATCCTTCCTGGAATGGATTTGGAGCAAAAACCCCAAACTTTTTTATTTCTTTAATGCAAATAAAACAAACACCTTGTCCGTTTTCTAAAACTAAACCCGCTCCAAATCTTTCACACAATGAACATTTCATTACTTTGCCTCCTTGTTTTTTAATTGGACTCTTTCGCACTCACCATAAAGTTTATGGTTTGTTTGACGATTGATTACATAAGTACCGCATGCTGAACAGATTGCCGCGTAGCGCTCCATAATTACTTTGCCTCCTTAACTGCTATAAATTCTTTTGCTTCTTTTAATGTTGAAGCCCATGTAAATTCTGATGGGTAGATAGTGCTTCCTTTTGTCACTCTCCATGCGCCATGTAATTTTACAATCTCCCAATTCTTGTAACGGTATGAACCCGCATAGAATTTTGTAAACTTCATTACATTGCCCCCTTAATAAGTGATACAACTTCATCAACGGTAATTTGTCCGCTTTTAATCTGTGTGTACAAAGTACGGCCAAAATAACGCTCATTTACATAACGGAACATTTTGTGAAAAGTGTCAAATGTAAAACCTGTACCAGTGTGAACATCTGTCATAAATTGATCAAGATTAACTTTTGTTGTAGTCATTATTTTCCCTCCAAAATGGTTGCTGGTGTGTCGCAGTTATAGCAATACGGTGCTACGCCGTCTTTAACAATTGCAACGCCTGAAATGTCGCAGGTAATGCATTTAACTTTTATGAATTGAGCCATGATTACGCCCCGCTTCTTGGTTGTAGGTCAAACATAAAACTTTCATTGCGCTCAGAACCTAGATCTTCTGACGCACACTTGTGAGCAAAAGGAATAGTGATGTAATTACCATAAGTATTAGTTGAAATGGTTTTTGGATCTGATAAATACCAATTACCTTTTTTAGATTGCGCCCAAACGAGATTGTTGCGCCCGCAACGCTTGCAAGCAGTAGTAGCCATTTTGATGCCTTTCTTTGGGAGAGGATCTCCCTTACAAAGAAAAGATTACATGAAAAAGCAGACATTTGGCAAAAAATGTGCCACATTTTGTAAAAATGTTTTAGGTGACTGGTCAGGCCCTAAACGGGCATTTTGGCCCACATTTGAACCCAAAGCCCAGGCGTGACCCCGTACTGCTTTGCCGCGGTCAGGCGTACAACCTGCCCATCATCACGGTAGGCAATGGCTGTAAGGCCGTCTAGGACTGCCCGCACCAGTTTGTCCAGGTCAGGGGCTACAGACGGCTCAGGGCGGTTTACGGTCTTTGGGCGGGCCATTGTGAAGATCATGTCAATTTCCACTGGCTCAATGTGGGGCTTCGCCCCTGCTTCCCTAGCCCGCAAAGCAATGGCAGAACGCCACGCGGCCAGTTCTGAACCTTTGGCATGAATGACATGCCCATTGATGACTTTCATAGATCCTTGCGGAACTGGTTGGCCATCTACCTGAAAAGTAATCACCTAATAAGTGTAATGAGATCCTGCGCTGTTGCAATTTGATCTGCACCCATTTCATTAACGCCATGAAAATCATAAACGCCAATGTGATCAGGGCCTTGAATGTACTTCACCATAAGATCATGATTATTAACTAATACATGATCTCCTGGTTGCACAACTGCGGGATCAACTAATTGCTTAGTCATAGTTCCTCCTGTAATGGTTACATTAATGGTAACAGTTACAGATAATGTTTGAGTTATTTTGTAAAACTCTTTCTTAAAAGTTCTCTGAGTTCTGCGGGTATTGGAACTGCGTTGCGTTTCAATTCTTCCTGTTCTTTAAACCATTGTGCCGCCTGTTCTTTTTCTTGCTCTGATTTGATGCGCGCTTCTTGTAATTCTTTTTCTTTAATTTCTGCGGGTGAAAGATTACGGGGCGGTAAAGGTTCATCAAGCCACCTCTGAGCGTTTAACCAGGTGGAGGCATGGGCTGTGTACCCTTGTACTCTGTTTGGGTCTAATTTGTACCTTAGAGCGCCTTTAATGATTATGTCTGCATCAGTTGTACGGATTGCTTTTTCAAACGCTCTTTGAGCCGCGCCTTTACCAACCTTGATTGGGTAAACATTCCAAAAAGAAACAAACAACTCTTTTTTGCTTATGTCTTTATCTTCTTCTTCCTCTTTATCTTCCTCTTTATGGTTCAACGATTGTTCAGCGTTTGTTAAACGCTTGTTCAAACCACGCGCAACAACTGATCTAGTTCCTGCAAATGATGCTTTTGCAGACTTCTCACGGATCTTTTCTAAGTCACCTTCAACCCTGGCATGAGTCCATAAATTACCTTCAACAATAAAAAATTCTTCTAAAGTTGGCTTTGCATCTGCCCATTCTTCAGGGCTTAAACGCGCCACATGTGACAAGCGTTCATTGCTGTTATCCAATGCCTTACCGCGTTGCCAGTAATTCATTAGCAAAAGCATGTAAGCGCCATGTTGTTGCGCTGTTAGGTGCGCTGTATCTGCCAGGTAATCAGAAACATACAACTGCATGTACGGTAGTGAAGTCATTTTGCCCCCTTACATTCTTTAATTTGATCTAATGTAATTCCCATTTGTTGTAATGCAATAAGTCCTCTAATGCGTTGATTGGGATACTTCAACGGTTGATCAATGCTTGCTCTTTCCTGGCTTGTCATGCCGCCCCACATTCCGTAATTTTCATGTTGGAACGCGTAGGTTAAACAATCTTTCCAAATAGGGCAAGAGACGCAAATAGCCCGCACTGAATTGATGTGATCATAAGCATTTACAGATCTTTCTTCTTCTATGTCATAAAAAAGATCTGTGTAAATTTCTAAACGCTTACACTCTGCTTTTTCCCAATCTACTTCTGAATACTCGGACAACCTTTTTCCCCTGTCGGATCGTAGTAGGGGCAGAAATCTGCACAAAACGCCAACGGCTTTTCAGGTTTAGGTTTTAATTGTTGCGCCACCATGTCACGCGTTTTTTCCAAATGATCCAACGCCTCTAATGCAATGGCTTCATCATAAGGTTGGTTGTAAACCAAAATGTCTGACATTTTTCCATCTCGCGGGATACCAACAAGCGCTACATCTTCAACAATGTAACCATTCTGTTTCAATAAATAACCGTAAAGGTGAACCTGCCAAACCTGTTGCCTGTTATTACTTCCAAAATAACGGCCAGTACCTTTCTTGATTGTTTTCCAATCAATTACGGTGTGACTAATTTTGTCATAGCAATCCACATGTCCAGGAACACCATTGGCTTCTACTGCTATTTCTAATTCATACTGCATACCAAAAGGATCTTCACGGCGTATTGCTTCTTCAATACCTGTGTGAATGTAAGTTCCCAGGATTGCGGCTAATTTGTCACCTGTGTTTGTTGGCTCAGTCTGCGCTATGTCATGCCAAAGTCTGCGCTGACACCCTCCAATTGCAGATGGCCCAACGGCTGTTTGTTGTGATCTAGCCCTGGCATTGTCGTTGGCTACTAAAGTTTTAGTAACCATCTCCTGTAAATCAATCATAAATTATCCTCATTCCATTGTGGGCCGCGTAAATTTTCCATAACTTTCATGTGTTCTAGTTCTAATGCAACCAGTTTTTTTTGGATTTTGTACAACTTCCATGTCATGTTAAATAAATACAGCCAATAACCGCAAAATAAACCCACTAAAAAAACAATAAATGTAATCATGTGAGATCCATACTGGTGCGCACTGATGTTCCTACTGAGCGGGCAATGTCCACCTGCATCTTGAGCCTGTTGGTATTAGCGCGGGAGGCTAAAATTTTGGCTTGAATAATTGCTAGATCTTTGTGCAATTCTTCATTTTGAACTAACGCTAAATCTTCTCTTTCTCCTACTGTGTAATTTTTACCATTAGGAGCAGATTTAGTGGACAAGGTGATGCGAGATTTAGCCATAGCAATTTCATAATCCGCTTTAACGCTGTGGTAAATAGTTTCAACTTCTACCAAAACTTTATGCGCTTCATCTACCTCTTTTGAAAGTCCGCGTAATTTTTGCTCCACCATTGCGGGCGTAATAATTTCAGACATGGCTGACCTCTTTTTTTGCTTCATAACCAGCATCAAACGCCATGCGCAGGTTGTACAACTCTTTTTGCGCTTCTATTTTTGCCCACCAAACCCAAAAGGCTTTTTCTTGCTCACTCATTATTTGTTTCCTCCTGTACAGGATCTTGTACAACCTTCAAACCTTCTGTTGATTTCTTCTCTTGTATTTTAATTACTTTGCCCGCATCTGATGACAAATTAAAAGGATCAGGCACAAGTTGAAAACCCATCTCTGACATTGCCTCTGCTAGTGCTTCAGGGAAAATTTCTAACTGTGATGCAACCGCTCTAATGCCAACCATGTTTTGATGTACCGCAACGATAAATCCAGGGTCAGGTTGAAACTTCTTATCTTTGTTACTCATGATAAAACCTCTAAAGAATTAATAAAACGGCGCAAATCGCTTTCTTTAAAACGGATTGATTTGCCAATTCTTACGCATTGCAATTTTTCTTCTTGCATTAAACGGTAAATTGTTGATTTACTTAATGAAGTTCTTTCCATAACTTCTGTAACTTTTAATAAACGATCTCCATTATTTTGATTGTTCATAGCATCATTCCTTCCTCTACTGCGCGGTAAACCAAGCAGTCATTGTTGTGGTGGTTTTTTCTAAATGTGCCTGCCCAAATGATGTAGCCATCTTTAATCAGGCTAATCCTGGTTGGGCGTACTGTGTTTCCTTCAATGCCTAACGCTTTTTCTATTTCTTGATCTGTAGCGCCACGCAAACCCTGCTTCAAAATGTACTCATACACCTTGCGGCGCAATGATCCAGTTCTAGGCAATGCTTTCATAGCCGCGGCTATTGATGTTGGTTGTGCATTGCGCGCAATGATGACCTTGTTATCCATTGAGAGCCGCCCTGCGTGTCAAAAGGTGATCACGCAAAGTTGCACCTTCAATTACAACATCAAGCAAATCAAGATTTAATTGCCATGCGCTTCTGAGTTCTTCCTCTGTTGTTTTAGTTTCAATTAAACTAAAAACTGCAAATGCACCTGCTTTTTCTTCTTCTGTGTACTCACGCTTTGCCGCAGGTGCTTTGGCTTGTGGCGCTTCGGTTGATTTTGTTTGGCGGTTGCGCACTTCTTCAGATGATGCAATGCCTTTCTTTGTATCAACAGCAAGAGCGGCAACCATTGCGCGCCCCCATGCGGCTGTTTCCGCGTTTTGTAACTCAGAGTCACGGGTGAAGTTAGTTGGCCCTGGGATTGGCTCGTATGCCCAACCAACGCCAGGCAATTGATCATCAGGTGTGCGGTATGCCGCGGCGCTGTACACCATGTAACTTTTAATGTTTCCGTCAGGCATTTTTACTTCAATTACATACGGATCTTTCCATGACTGTAATGAACCTGTTGGGTACTTCTCACGGAATTCAATAATGCGTGTTGCCACATCAATGTAATCTAATGGGCCTTTGTAACTAGCCATTATGCAACCGCCTTTCTTGCGCAAATTTCAGAGCAGTAACTTTCTTTTGTAATTGTTGTGCCAACAGTTTTTGTGTAAGTAGTCATGCCGTTGTAAAAATCGGCTGTATTTCCGCACATGTCGCAAACAAAAACCATCTTGATTTGACCTGTAATTGTTGTGCCATTTTCATCAATAAGTCTGTGACCCATTTTCTAGCCTTCCTGTTAGGGGCTAACTAGCCCGTGTAAGGAGGATTGAACACCATGCCACTGACAAATACAAGAACCCCGTAATTTATGTGCCTGGCGTGTTGTTGATGGCATACTTAGATCCAGGGGGAAATTATGGCTTATTCACAAATCTCAATCCGTTTAGGCGGCCTTATCGTGGAGTTGGGAACTGAAGCCCAATACCCCGACATGGTTAGCGATTTAACCAACCGTTGCTTAACAACCTTCAAAGACGCAATGGACAAGGCAACAGAGCATGGCGTTGATGTTTCTGACATGCGCCTGATCACATCTGAGTATTCAGATGATGATGATGATTAAGGTTTAACTAAGCACAACCCTAAAATGTGCAAATCTTTAATCTGTTGCGTGGCATCTTTTTTGGTGGGCGCATCTTCTACAGCGGGATTGTCAAACCATCTAGGTATCCAGTTGCCAAAAACTTTATGGCACTCAGATTTGTCATAACAATCCCAACCCATGTCATGTTTGAAATAAATTACTTCACAACATTTAGCCATCTATCTGCACCAACCTTTTTACAGTGTTGATTGCAGAGTTAATTAAATTGGGCATTTCTGAGTATTCTTCACTGCGCCGCAAATCCGCATACACCTCAGCATCACTTAATAAATCTTGATGTGTAACTTTATCAAGTTCTACTTCAGTTAATAATTTACCTTGTGCAATAATTTGTATTCTATTTTCATAACAATCATCACAGCGGTTGAGATGATCATTTAAGAAAAGCGTTGGAACTTTGTACTTTGCCATTTGAACCTTCCTGTTCCCTCACTTTGAGGTTATAGGATAATTATACTTTTTGAGGTTTTTTACTTTTTAATTTTATGTAATTTATTTTGCAAGTCACGCGTAAAGAAATTGCGACACACCGCAAAAACGCAAATGCCACTTACGATTTGACAGCCAAAATCAAGGTTTTTTAATCAAGCCATACCTGGTATTGAGCCGTTGTTCTGCCCTTAATTGGATCTACAAAGTGCAAACGCTGTGACGGTCTGCCACTAGCGGCCATTGAGTCACGGGCATAACGGTTATCTGACTCTGTTGAGCCTGTCCAATAAATGTTGTAGTGCTTTTGAATTGGCTCTTGTGCATGTCGGTGATAGTGACCTAGAAAAATGTCGTGGAAATCGTAATCGTGTGCGCCAGCCTTCCAACGGTTAGCGCCTGCAATCCATGCCGCAGGGCTTGCAAATCCTGAGCGGCCTAATTCATCACCGTGCATAAGCAGGGCGCGGTAGTTTCCAATCTCAACTTCTTGAATGTCCTCTGGGCAATCTTCCCAAATTAAACGGGTTTCTCCTGCAAGGATCTGACGGCTCATTTCATAAACCATTCTGTCCACATTGTCAGATTTTGGAACTTCTGCGCGCTTGCCACCAATGCGCCCATGATTTCCCCACTCTGCAATCACTGTAACCTTTTCAAAATTGGCTAACATCTCGCGCACAAAATCCACGCAAAGCCTTGAAACCGTTGTGAACTGGCCAAACAATGAAGCGTCTATTTGCCATAACTGCGCAGGATAATTGAACAAACCTTCAACCATGTCACCGCCAAACATCACCACACATTCATTTACAGGGTGATGGTGGCGTTGTAGATCAGTTAAATGCACAACCTTTTCAGAAAATTGCATAACCCGATTACGCATGATTTCACTGTTGTAACTGGTTGTAACTTTTGCGCCTTGCCAATCCGTTGAATGGATCAATGCCACTTCAGCATTAATTTTGCGCTTATCTTTTTGTGGCGCAGAAACAGGTGGCACTTTGCCCAATGAAATCATTGCGTCATAAGCGCCACGGTGAGTTGCCTCAACCAAATCTTCACTGCGCTCTTTGGATTGCTTGAGTTGTTTTTGTAATCGCAAAATAACCTGGCGTAGTTCTTTTACATCTTGTGACTCAATGCCTTCAGGCATGTCCTGTAATCTTTTTTCAAGGCTCATTTGTAAACACAATCTCCTTGCCGTGGTGTGTGTAGCCTTCTTTGTCTATCCAACTATCTTCATGTTCTAAGTTGGCTGTAATCCGTACTGACTTTGCCGCATCAAACATCAACGCAACAATGGCGGGATCAATGTCCTCTATGTCTAAGAGAGCGCCCCACATACGGCCTATGGCTGTAAAGTTTTTGCGAGCGCTCCCGTATTCATGTTGGCGGTCATCAAGAACTTCATCTACGCTTTTGGACACCTGCAAGTTCCACTTCTATGTAGTCTGATTGTGTCTGAACTGCATTTGTGACCGTCTGCCCGCAAAGCCTGCACAATTAAATTAACAGGGTAATTATTTTCCCATGCTTTATTTAAAGTTTTTTGATCTTCTACTGGCAAATTTTCATACATAATTTGATAAGCGCAAACGCCACCTTCACGCCTAATAGTTCTTTTACTAATAATTTCTTCAAACGCTTTATCTAATGCCATGTGTTGCCTCCTTGCGCAAAGCGTACCGCAAAGTAAAAAGCCCCGCGTTAGCAGGGCCGTTTACTTAATCCGTTTACTTTTTTGAAGTGGTTTTCTTTTTGCTTGCCTTTGCCAATTTATCAATTTCTGCAATTGCTAGATCTGCTACTAGGCCAAATGCAGGATCACTTTTATCAATGCCGCGGATAGCAGGGCCAACAACTGCCGCCGCTGTAGCAAATGCAAGCGCCTTAATGTCAGTTACCCCTGCCGCATAAAGCGCAACAGCGGTTACTGCAAAGTGACGGATTGCTGATTTCAACATGTCTAGGTGCTTCTTTTCCATTTTTACTCCTTTGGGCGGGCTACCGCCATGATTGTTTTGTAGTCACGCTTCTTGAGGTAAAAACCATCACCGTTTGACTGGCTTCCAGCCTTACCTGAAGATGTATTGCCCTCAAACACCTGTAGGTATTTAAGTGTTTTGTGGTGGAACTTAACAATGCCCACATGATCAGGTTGAGCATCTTCATCAAATTGAAAAAAAACAAGATCTCCGCGTTGGGCCTGACCGATAGGCACAAGTTGATTGTTCTTTGTTAGGTATTTTAGCCAGGCATCACAAGAAGCAAAACCTTTATTTGTATTGGCTACCGTTCCAATCATGCCAGCATCAAAATACATCTTTGATGCAGACATTGCGCACCAGGGTTGATTGTTAAGGCCAAACCATTTACCAAATGTGGTGTCATTGTTTGTGCCTTCTGTGTAATTAATTGATGCTTCACAAAGTTCTATAACTTTATTTAGGCTCATCTTCTTTTCCTTCCTGTGGCTTTGGTTTAGATTTTAGTCCATTAGCCGACAAAATGCCCGATAGCGTACCTGTAAGGAATACGCACAAGGTAGAAACAAGATCAATAAAAGCGGCATCATTAGGGGCTTGTGACATAGGTTGAGTTACAAAAACCAACGCATACAACATGGCAAATACTGAACCAGCAAAAACCAAAGCAAGCATAATTCCTATGGTAACAATTAGGCGGGCATGTAATTCTTCAGGTGTGTATTTGCGTCTAGCCATTCTGAGTCTCCAAATTAGGTAATAGATCTTTTGTACATTGACCCATTGC
>Ga0181351_1000028_pt1 | contig 39216 bp, 57 predicted proteins | sample Su13VDMM15SD_FD_170485 | JGI IMG/M metagenome (GOLD analysis project Ga0181351, IMG submission 170485) | Freshwater viral communities from Lake Michigan, USA - Su13.VD.MM15.S.D | ecosystem: Environmental > Aquatic > Freshwater > Lake | place: USA: Michigan | collected 2013-07-16 | reverse complement strand
TCCCACTTAGTGTGGAACCCTGGAAAGTCCCTCCCGTAAAGGCAGCTCCCGTGAATCCCGTGGAGGCGGTGATTGTTGTCCCACTTAGTGTGGAACCCTGGAAAGTCCCTCCCGTAAAGGCAGCTCCCGTGAATCCCGTGGAGGCGGTGATTGTTGTCCCACTTAGTGTGGAACCCTGGAAAGTCCCTCCCGTAAAGGCAGCTCCCGTGAATCCCGTGGAGGCGGTGATTGTTGTCCCACTTAGTGTGGAACCCTGGAAAGTCCCTCCCGTAAAGGCAGCTCCTGTGAATCCCGTACTTGCCGCAATTGTCGTACCGGTGATGGTTGTTCCCTGGAAAGTCCCTCCTGTGAAGGCGGCTCCCGTAAAGGCAAGCGAAGCAATTGACGTGGCTCCGTGAAATGTGCTCCCCGTAAAGTTGGTCCCGCTGATAGAGGTGGCTGTGATCGTGGTTCCTGATAAAGATGTAGCAACCACTGAATCGAACAAAGAACCTTGCAGAACCGTCAGCGCGTACCCCGGACTGCTCGTTGTGTGAATAGCCACATTCCCGTTTCCGTCGATAACCATAGCAATATTACCACTATGCAAGAACTCAGCGACATTACCTGCATCCTGGCTCACGTAAAGTGCTGTCGCTGTTCCATGATTAATCACTGAAAGTGCGTTAGCTGAAAGTGAGTTAGATTGATTCACTGTCGATACTGTGAAATTTCCAGTAACTGACAAATTTGCTACTGTAAGATTTGCAAGTGACGTATTTCCATAATTTATAAGGGTTCCATAATGAATAGAACTTCCCCTAACATTCAGGTCACTCAGGGACGTCGTCCCATATACATTGAGATCAGCAGTGACGTTGCTGTACCCCATCTGTTAATTACTGAGAAATAAACTGGTCGCGTACGCGTTTAATTCCATCACTGAACGCAGCCTTTACACCTGATAAACACTGGTACCCATTCAGGGTCGCGAGGAGACCCTGGGAAATATCATATGCATTTTGCTCCTCCTGAATAATCACAGCCCATATGATCATCTGTTGTTCTTGAGTCAGGGAGTCCCATGATTTTTCAGCCTGTACCCATAGCTCTTCGGCACTCAATTTTAAACTAAAATTAGTCTGGACCCAAGCACACATGTGTTTGTAGGCGGCTCTCGAGAGGGGAGGCTTCGCCTCCCCGTCGGGACCTAAAGTCCCTCTTCCTCGCTCAAAAACATGTATAATTTCCTCTTTGCATAAAATGTGCAACTCATTTTCAATAGTCTCAAGGTAATTCATACTAATTTTAGTTTAAAATTAAAAAATAGTAGAAAGACGCGTCTAAAAAGGCGTGATTGTTAAATATGTACCTCCAGTTGAAGTTGTAGTAGCTTTGATAGTACCGCTTGCAATCATAAATAAATCGAGATAATAGTATTTTGATACATCTGAAATATAAAAAGGAATTTCTATGAGTTCCGTGGGGTTTTGGGTAATCTGGGTCGTGTAGCGGTACATGTACCCCTGGTCCGTTCCGTGAATGTCCGCTACGTTCGAGCCAAGTGCGAGACCAGTTATATTGTCCGAACCTGCAAAGACTGCTCCAATTTTATAAACTCCATTAACTACGAATTGAAAGTTGCCATTTGTGGAGACTCTGATGAGTGTGCTTGTGCCGCTGATTGTAAAGCCGTTGCTGGCTCCGACACTCAAGGGGTAAGTTGTGCCGTACACTGCGCCCGTGTATGGGGTCTGGGTCGCAATGTCACCGGGCAAACTGAAATAGTACCCACCACCTGCACCGAGGGGCGCGCCTATGCTCGAGAATACGTTGCCGGAAACGATGATGTTGCCTGTGAGGTAGGTGTTTCCACTCGAGTTTGCAGGAACTATATTCGATGAGACCGATAGGTTTGTTACGTTGGCAGTCGTTGAGACATTTAGGAAACTCACGTTTGCTGTAATGATGTTCGCACTCAGAATGTTGGCGAGTGTGGTGACTGAAAGCTGGGTAATGTTCGCCCCGGTAAAGACGTTGAGCGATCCCACGTTTCCTGAAGTGATGTTCGCTGAGGCGGTGTTCAGGGTCACTACGTTCGCACTGAAAATGTTCGAAAGTCCCGAAACTGTGAGTTGGGTCACGTTCGCTCCCGTGAAGACATTGAGTGACCCCACGTTTCCTGAAGTGACATTTGCCGAGGCGGTATTCAGGGACACTGCGTTGGCGCTGAAAAGGTTAGAAAGTCCCGAAACTGCGAGTTGGGTCACGTTCGCTCCCGTGAACACGTTGAGTGACCCCACGTTTCCTGATGTGATGTTCGCTGAGGCGGTGTTCAGTGACACTGCGTTGGCACTGAAAAGGTTCGAAAGTCCCGAAACTGTGAGTTGGGTCACGTTCGCTCCCGTGAAGACGTTGAGTGATCCCACGTTTCCTGAAGTGACATTAGCCGACTCGGTGTTCAGGGTCACTACGTTCGCGCTGAAAAGGTTCGAAAGTCCCGAAACTGTGAGTTGAGTGACATTCGCTCCCGTAAACACGTTGAGTGACCCCACGTTTCCTGATGTGACATTTGCCGAGGCGGTATTCAGGGTCACTGCGTTGGCACTGAAAAGGTTTGAAAGTCCCGAAACTGTGAGTTGGGTCACGTTCGCTCCTGTGAAGACATTGAGTGACCCCACGTTTCCTGATGTGACATTTGCCGAGGCGGTATTCAGGGTCACTGCGTTGGCACTGAAAAGGTTTGAAAGTCCCGAAACTGTGAGTTGGGTCACGTTCGCTCCTGTGAAGACGTTGAGTGATCCCACGTTTCCTGAAGTGACATTAGCCGACTCGGTGTTCAGGGTCACTACGTTCGCGCTGAAAAGGTTTGAAAGTCCCGAAACTGTGAGTTGGGTCACGTTCGCTCCCGTAAACACGTTGAGTGACCCCACGTTTCCTGATGTGACATTTGCCGAGGCGGTATTCAGGGTCACTGCGTTGGCACTGAAAAGGTTTGAAAGTCCCGAAACTGTGAGTTGGGTCACGTTCGCTCCTGTGAAGACATTGAGTGACCCCACGTTTCCTGATGTGATGTTTGCCGAGGCGGTATTCAGGGTCACTGCGTTGGCACTGAAAAGGTTCGAAAGTCCCGAAACTGTGAGTTGGGTCACGTTCGCTCCCGTAAACACGTTGAGTGACTCCACGTTTCCTGAAGTGATGTTCGCTGAGGCGGTATTCAGGGTCACTGCGTTGGCACTGAAAAGGTTTGAAAGTCCCGAAACTGTGAGTTGAGTGACATTCGCTCCCGTGAATACGTTGAGTGATCCCACGTTTCCTGAAATGATATTCGCTGAGGCGGTGTTCAGGGTTACTGCGTTGGCACTGAAAAGGTTAGAAAGTCCCGAAACTGTGATTTGAGTCACGTTCGCTCCCGTGAATACGTTGAGTGATCCCACGTTTCCTGAAGTGACATTAGCTGAGGCGGTATTCAGTGTCTGTAAATTGCCTGATAACCCCTGAAAGGTTCCTCCTGAGAAAGCAGCTCCCGTGAATCCCGTGGAGGCTGTGATGGTCGTTCCCTGGAAGGTTCCTCCCGTAAAGGCGGTTCCTGTGAATCCCGTGGAGGCTGTGATGGTCGTTCCCCTGAAAGTCCCTCCTGTGAAGGCGGCTCCCGTGAATCCCGTGGAGGCGGTGATGGTTGTACCACTTAGTGTGGAACCCTGGAAAGTCCCTCCCGTAAAGGCGGTTCCTGTGAATCCCGTGGAGGCGGTGATTGTTGTCCCACTTAGTGTGGAACCCTGGAAAGTCCCTCCCGTGAAGGCGCCTCCGCTAAATCCAGTTGCCGACATCGAACCACCGAGAGTAATTCCTGAAAAATACGCCTGATCTGCGTAAATATTAGTGGTTGTAACTGTGTTTGAGATATATGCATTTCCAAGAACATATAAAGTTGTTGTGAGGCTTGGAGTTGTTGTAATTGTTGGACCCATGTAGACTGGTGCCAGAAGTGACTGCCCCGACGTAGAATACATTTGGAAACGCGTCGTTCCATAATTCACTATCAAAGAATTGGCAAGACTTTGATTTGCAAGAATCATATTTTCACTTGCATCCTTGGTGAGACTCACGCCATTTCCAGCACCTATCGAAGTATCTGAAAGGTTAATTGCGACAGAAGTTGCGCCGGTTGCCCCAATCTCGAGTTGACTTGTTGGAGTTGTCATGTTGAGACCTATCCGACCGGTATTGGTCATCAGGAGAGACCCTGAATCACTCACAAAATTTACTGGATTTTTACCGGTCAGGGCTGTTACACTTAAAGAGTTTGCCGAGACGTTACCCGTTGTTACCGAGTTACTCACCGCCAGATTACTCAAGAGACCTACACTTGTGATATTGGGTTGAGCTGCATTTACAACTGAATCTGCTAAAGGAACAGCGCCGACTATACTGGAAGAATTGATATTGGAAAGACCAGATGCATTTCCAGAAAAGAGCCCTGCGGTGAGTATCCCAGATACTGAAAGGCTTGTTAGGGTTCCCACACTGGTGATGTTCACCTGAGCAGGATTGGTAACCACACCAGCTGTAGCGACAGTTCCCGTCACATTTGCAGCGCGAAGATTCGCAATTCCCGATCCGTCAGAGGTTATTAAAAGTCCTTGGACATTCAGACCAGTAAGCGTTCCCACGCTGGTGATGTTGGGCTGAGCATCTCCTGAGACTACAAGAGCCACGTTCGCCCGTGCTACGTTACCCACCAGGTTGGATGAATTTATGTTTGAAATTCCTGAACCGTTGGAGACTATGACTAAACCCTGGACGTTTAGGTTAGAGAGGATTCCCACACTGGTGATGTTGGGCTGGGCGTTCTGGGTAACCACCTGAGCCGCATAAACAGTCCCAAAAATATTTGATGAATTTATGTTTGAAATTCCAGACCCATTTGAGATGGTTGCCAGACCCTGGACGTTGAGGTTTGAGAGAACCCCCACGGAGGTTATGTTGGGTTGACCGGCAACCGTGACTGACGCCGCAGTTCTCACGGTCCCATTTATGTTTTGAGAGTTTAGGTTTGTGATAGCGTACCCGTCGCCCGAAATTTCTCCTGAAACATCCAGTTTGACGAGAGTTCCCAGACTTGTGATGTTGGACTGGGTATTCCCTGAAACTGTCAGTGCAACGGTCGAGTTTGCCACGTTTCCAGTCACGTTCGACCCGTTAATGTTTGAAATTCCTGAACCGTTGGAGACTATCAGAAGTCCCTGAATATTGAGACCTGTGAGGGTTCCCACACTGGTGATGTTGGATTGAGAAGCCTGTGAAACCACCAGAGCAACGTTCGCCCTTGCTACGTTTCCAGACACGTTCGACCCGTTAATGTTTGAAATTCCTGAACCGTTGGAGACTATCAGAAGTCCCTGAACATTGAGACCTGTGAGGGTTCCCACACTGGTGATGTTGGGCTGGGAAGCTCCCGAGACGACCAGAGCAACGGTCGAGTTTGCCACGTTTCCAGTCACGTTCGACCCGTTAATGTTTGAAATTCCTGAACCGTTGGAGACTATCAAACGTCCCTGAATATTCAGACCGGTGAGAGTTCCCACGCTGGTGATGTTAGGCTGAGAAGCCTGTGAAACCACCAGGGCAACGGTTGAGTTTGCCACGTTTCCGCTAAGACTTGATCCACTGATATTGGAAAGTCCGGAAGCGTTTCCAAAAATATTTGAAGCATAAACAGAGTTCATATTTGAAGTTCCATAGACGTTCAGGGTATTTAGACCAAAAATAGTGACTGTGTTGGCAAAGAGGTTATTAACATTCATGGTTGTGACATTTGCCGTCCCAACCACGAAAAGGTTCGAGCCTGTTGGGGGGTCATTCAAGGTTCCGATAGAGACTCCGTTCGCCGTGGCAATGTTAAAGAGACTGGTGGGTATCCACTGGGTCTGAACATTGACGGCGTTTGTAACAGTTCCATACTGATCAATTATAAGTTGAGGAACGTTTGACGCACCACCATATATACCAGCAACAACTCCCGTTATTGGAAGAACTGTATTACTCAATGTTCCTATGTTTATACTAGATGCATTAATATTGAAAATATTTGATCCATCTCCTGAAAAATAAAGAGCATTTGCATAAGTGAAATTTGCAAGTAAATTGCTTGAGAGAGTAATAGCTTCTACTGTGTTTACATAGAGAATGTTTCCAAAAACAGCTCCACCATTACTTCCTGATACATTTCCAGTATACACAGTAACTGTGACTGGGGAAGCGACAGTTACGGTAGATCCTCCTCCACCTCCACTGCATCCATTCGTGATGCTGTCTCCACCCATGGTTATCTAGCTTTTACCGAGATTATTATGAGTAAACCAAGAAGAGCAGCACCGGCTATTAAAATTATTTGCATCTTTTGGTCGTTCCCTGAGTCCCACGGGACTGGCTGGGGGAGACTGAGTGGTCTACTAGGGTCCTCATCTGGTACATGGACAGTTTTGAAACGTAGGATGAACATGTTCCTCCCAAGATCAATAGGTGGACTGAAATTATTATCAACAAAAACGTTCCCGTTGTTTGGCTGGCGCCATGTGATTGTCAGACGGTCCAGTTTGTCGATGCGTGAAGGAAAATCTTGGAGGATTCGGTAATTTGCGTTGTAAAATTCACCATTATTCACCACATTTGACGATGAGTAAATGTTTCCGAATGCATTGGTAGACGTCTTCACTGGAATTGTGGCAAATGAGCCATAAAAAGCGTTGGCAGTCGGGACGGTTTTCACGAGCGCATCGGCGATGAGATTTCTTGGGGTCCTGAGTTCTGTTATATCCAAAGTCAGATACTGCGAACTGTACACGTTCGGCAACATTGCCGAAAGAACCTCAACCTTGATGATATTCTGGATGGGGGTCGTCAGGTACAGAGTATATGAATTTGAATTTGGAAAAAGGGTTTGATTCCTGTTATCGGAATCGACATAGACTGTGTAGTCCATTTAATACTTGATTAGTATTTATTTACATGATTGGTAAACCCACACGATCAGGGTACAGGCACACGTTGGGCTTGGAGCAGGTAATCCGGAGAGTCATGTAGGTCGGACCACCGACAAAGTCATTCAGGTTCCCGATCGCCGTGTAGATGTTGACGGTGAATTTCTCAATTTGACGAATTGGCTCTATAAACGGAGTCTCGGCTGGGAAAAAGTCATTTATCGTAAATATCGTTCGGTGACTCGTTATGGAACCTTCTTGGGTTGGAATAAACAAGACGGAGGTTGCGAGCTGTCCCACGTTATTTGCTGTGATCAGAGATGCTGCACCTTCCGTCGATATATTTCCTGCAACCTGAAGTCCGTATTGAATATTTGTTCTGTCATTAAACTTGGACTTGAGTTCCTCAATATTCAGATAATATCCGCCTGATGAAGTCACGGGAGTGTTGGCATTCCCATGGAATGAAAGTGACAGGATCTCAGCTTTGATGACGTTTCGCAAAGGGATGTTCATGTAGCCGACGAAGCTCGCATTTGAGCTGGCACCGACTGAATCAACACGGATCGTGTACACCTCAGTGTCGCACATATTACTTTAATCTTCTATTTTTTTAGAGTCTACTTCTCCAGCAGGGAACCGCCGACGCCGCCGGCAATGGTATAGTCGCGCATCTGGTCACGGACCATGGAGGAGCCGCCGCACAGACCACCTGGGGTCAGACCCACGGTGTAATAGTCAGAAGACTCCGAGGGACCTGGCACACAGTCTACACGATCCTTCAGGGAGAAGATGTCACCGTTCGTCTGGCGAGCGGCTGGACCGGCATTCACCAGCAGGGGGGAGGGCTCGTAGCCGCTCTTGCTCCCCTGGACAACCAGAACCAGGATAGCCACGAGCAGACCAACGATGATGGCGTGGATGAGCATTTTTCCAAACTTGATCTTCATTTGTATTTTATGAATATTATTTTCGGGCGCGTTAAAGGCATCTGACATCATTTCTCTAAAAGTATTAGGATGGCTGATGTATCTTTTGAAACTAACGGGGGACAAACTATGAATTTAAATGATGAGGAGACTGCTCTGCTGGATGAAATTTCTATTCAGCCTGCTGAGAGGAGAATTCCTCTTAAAGCCAGACCTTCACGCCCAAGCCCTTTTGCAAAGCGTGCAGCTGGAGTAAATCAAGGTATTTCCCAAGACGAGGGGCTGGATATGTTCATGAATCCTGGTAAGCGTACGGCGCCTGCAGCTCCAATTGTTGAGGAGTATGATGGCGGCGAGGAGGAGTACGAGGATGATCAGCAGCAGGAGGGGGGTGGCAGTTATGGACCACAGGTTCCTTCTGAGGGATACAAGACGATCGAGGACGAGAAGGCTGACCTGCTGAACAAGATTTCCAGACTTTCCAAGAAGGGGGTTGCAACCAGTGCCCGTCTGACTATTTATTCAGACATTGATGAGATTCGCACAGAGTACAAGCGGATGACGTACGGCATCGAGGTTGATCGCTCGGTCAAGTTTCAGCGTCGCATGCTGGTGGCTTGCGTGACGGGTCTGGAGTTTCTGAATGACAAATTTGACCCATTCGACCTGGAGCTGAACGGTTGGTCTCAGAATATGATGGAGAATGTTGATGATTATGACGGAGTATTCGAGGACCTTTACAACAAATACAAGACCAAGGTGAATGTCGCACCAGAGGTGAAGCTCATGCTGATGGTTGGAGGATCAGCAATGATGTTCCACCTGACCAACTCGATGTTCAAGGCGGCTGTGCCGAACGTTTCTCAAGTTGTGAGGCAAAACCCAGACCTGATGCGCAACATGGTTGATGCGGTTCAGCGTAGCCAGCCACAGCAGCAGTCCGGCTTTGGTTCCCCTGTGAATGACGGTGGGCGCCGTGACATGAAGGGACCGGGTATGGATTTCGGCTCTTTGATGAGCATGATGGGTCCTCCCCCAGCTATGATGACGCGTCCAGGAAATCACGGAGGTGACGACGAGTCCGTCTCCGACATTGTGTCTATCGACGCAGGCGGCGACCCCGATACTCGTGAGGTTAACCTCAGCACAGACAAGAGGAAGCGTGGACCCAAGGCGAAGAAGAAGGAGGTTTCTATCTAAATAAATTATTTGTATTAAGTAATGGGATTGGCTTACGCGCCAATTAATGATGAGTTGTCACACAGACCACCAGTCTATAAACGGGAAATCCCGTCCATTCAAAAACCAGTTATGGATAACACGGAGTGTAATTACATCGTCATGTTTTTCGTAGCTGGGGTATTTTTAATGGGTTTTGTTGATTCAATTCGCAAGTAGGAGGGGACCTACAAGAACAAGCATTTCCCAGTTTTAACAATTGGCTTTTCTTCACCGACTATTTCAAATCCACCTTCCCTATAAATCTTGAGTCGCTTGTTGTACATGCTAAAAAATACAGACCATTGGTCAGCAATATCAAAAATCAAAGGATCGTTCAATTTTCCTTTGGTTTCTCTCATAATTCGTCCTATAGATTGTTTAATATCAGACCGTGGGGTTGCTAAGATGACCGTGTCGAGCACAGGAATGTCCAGTCCCTCGTGAGCAAGCTGAAACGTTGCAATGACCACTTGCTTTTTAGCAGATTCATTCAATTCAGACTCTTTCATGCCTCCGATGTACAAGCCAGCCTTAGAGCCAATTTTGTTGAGTAAATCAAAGCAATGTTCACGCCGATCAGACAGTACAAGTACGCGCCTATTCTCGTTCAGCGCTTCGTGAACCGTGTTGACGATGAGAACGTTCCGATTATCGAGTTCAGTCAGGAGGGTAGTCATGCCAGCCATGTTAATCTTCCCAAAGCGCGTTACGGGTGGAGCCTCCTTGAAGGCATCACACGCATATTTCAGTGTCCGAACCTTCGTCGTCCCCTGATTGACCCGCTCAACACGGAAGAACTCGGCACCGAGGAACCAGTACAGGAGTCGTGTAAGTCCATCCTTCCGTTCTGGTGTGGCTGTGAGACCGAGCGTAAACCGTGGACAAATTTTAAACATAAATTGAGAAAAAGCTGGAGCGCCGATATGGTGCGCCTCATCTACAATGAGAAGACCGACTGAATCAAAAACTTTAGGTTCAAATTCCCTCATGCACATGGTTTGAATCAAAGCAATGACGAAATCCTTTTCAATATCGAACGTGTCGCCCTGAACTCGCCCGATGGTAGCCGCTGGACAAAACTCCTTGATTTTATCGACCCACTGATTTGCCAAAAACTCCTTGTGAACCACAATCATGGTTCTGACTTTTAGTTGTGCCGAAAGAGCCAAGGCGACTGTAGTCTTGCCATAGCCGCACGGTAGCGAGAGGACACCCCCGCCTTTTTCACGAAAGGCTTGAACTCCTGCATCGAGAGCTTCTGGTTGACGTGTCGCCTCTCGTAATTTTCCAACAAAATTGATGCCGTGAGCAACAGAAGGATCTTTTCTGGAATCTGTGGTGGGCACCCCGAACCGCTCGCAGCCATAATACCTCGGGACAAGAATTGACCCATCTTTACCGACCCTAAAGACTTTGAAGGAGGGGGATTGAATCCCCAATGCATTCTCTATAGGTCTTACAGTGAGTTCCTTTTTAATATCAGATGAATTTTGAACTAAAATTGAAAATCCCTGACGAGTGATAGCACTGAACATTTTCTTACTCAATATAAGATGTCAACCTTTAACCCTTCAAACGGGTGTATTCTTTCTTCGAGTCAGGGTACTGTCTGTCCATTGGATCCAAATTATTCTAATGTTCTGGGTGAAGCTGAGAAGTCTGGATATATTAAGTCAGTTGGGAGTATAATGATCAGAGGTAGATTAAATAGTCCCATAACTGCAGTAACTTCGAATGTACCTGCAATTCAAAATTGGAGTTTTCCATATATGAACGCAAGTGCAACTGTGTATACTGATGCAAATGGAAACTCCAGTTTTGCATTTAAAAATGATCCTCAAGGAATTATTAAGCTTGTTCCTGGGGGTTCACAAGCAATTCCTATCGAGGAAGCTGTGAACGAAACAAGTTCCACCACTCAACAAAGTTCATCAGGAGGTATTTTAGGTTTTATTTGCTGGTGCCTTTCATGCATGTCAAGCATAGGTTTCGTATGTTTGATAGGATTTATAGTGTATATGGCACTTAAAAAACAACCTTAAATTTCTTTTATGGAAAAAAGCACTTGGTGTTGAACACCCTCCCAAGTTTTAATATCTATGTGAACTTCGACATTCAGCCCCACCCCCATCTCTTGAACCGTCTTGTCCCCAAGAACTTTACACATGATTCGCCCGTATCTAAATGGAACCTTGACTCGACCGAGTCCCTCAAGTTCCATGTATTTGCGCCCCTCCCAGTCGTACATGGCTCTTTGGATTTTCGTTTGCATTTTATATTAAACTAAAAATCTTTTTATATTATAGAATGCCGACTCAACAATGTCGCTACGAATATAATTACGACTATGAGCAGGATGTACAGGTATGCGAGGATGTTTATACACAAGAAGAAATCGATGCTTCGAATGCCCTCGCAGCTCAGCAGGCAGCATCTGTTGCGCCGCCGCCCGCCGCATCAGATGCCATTTGTGCTGCTCAGGGAAAAAATTACGTGTATTACCCTGCTGAGGGTATGTATGACGATGGAAGATACGAGGAAACTAGGGCAGCTTATGGTGAGTGTGTTGATCGACCTGGACGCAGTTGTGAGGATGATGGAAAAGTTACAGTATATCAGTACGGTGACTCATATGTAGATAGTTACGATCAGACCATCGAAGGCGGTATTATAGGGTCTTACTGTGAATGTCCTACGTACGGGTGCATCGGTGAAAATCAGCCTTTACCGTCACCGGCAAGCGGCTGTGCAGCTCCAGTGTGTTGCGAAGGCTTGACAAATCAGGGTGGTACATGCAAACCACCCGCAGGAACCATAACCGGGACTTATACAACCACATATATGGCATCGGGACCTGGAGTTTCATTTACTGTCAAAGAGACGTGCAATCAAAAGAGTACATGCGATGATGGGTACCAAGATGTCGGTACATATAATTCAGTATGCTATGAGCGAAAACAAACAATTAGCAAACCCCGAATTAGCGCTGCCGGGAAGGTTTGTGCCGAGCCAAACCCCGCAAGTAAATGTCCAACAAATATCGGACGTGTTGCAAGTGGAAAATATACGTCTGCAACCGGAGGAGCAGCTCAAGGTATTGACAATGTGAGCGGTGTTCGTCTCCAGTGCACTTATTCAACCGTCACAAATCCTTTTGATCAACAAGCTACAAGTGCATTCACTGGACCCGGTGCATCTGATTTGGCAACCATAAAAGATGCATGGTGCTCCCCAAAGACTTATGCAGATATGGCAAACGGTCCATGTGTAGGATTTTATACATCCAGAGGAGATTATGACCTTCAACAAGTTATTAGAATTCAAAGTGAAAATCCAACCGGAGGCTGGGTAAATAACAGTCAATATCTGGCGATTGTTCAACAAGTCGCTACGGGTGGAACTACAAATGTGGCTAAACAATCTGCTCAAGGTATGATTGCGGCTTACTGTATGACACAAAATCCAAGTGGGTGGGCGGACAATACTACGATCCGGGCTATTATAAACAGTTGGGCTCTCCAGAATGCGGCAAACATAGGAAATGATTGTCAATTGCTTGCTACGGGAATTGTTAGTCAATTTTGTAGAACAAACCCTACATCTTCATCTTCCCACTGTGATTGCTATAATGCTACACAATTCGGTACAAATATATTCACCGCGTGTCAAGGAAACACAACGGGTGCATGCACAGATATTAACAACCTTGCTAAATCTTTTGCAGTGGCACCTCCCTTATTTGCACCCCAAATTGCTACACTAAAATCATACATCACCCCTAACTGTGCGGTCGGGGCGTGTGTGAGCGCAGCGACAAGTGCTACGTCAACATATCTTCCACCAAGCCCACTCACTCAACTTAGATGCGATTCATCCATATCTCTGTGCCTTCAGAGCGTCAAAGTGGGTGGAAGCGTTGCACCCGGCGCAACTATTAACCAAAATTGCTCAACGACCATCGGAATCGGTGGAACGGTTCCGTCAGCAAATGCTCCATCAACAAACCAAGGTTTCCAGAATGCACAGGCTGTTCAGGCAAACGCAAATGCACCTGGAGGAGGGACCCTTGCTGTAGTGTCATCCCCCGGAGCGTCGAGTACTCAAGTAGCTACTACTGGAACTCCTGGGGGAGGTCTTCAGCAGACTGTTACGAGTAACACACCTGTGGGAATAGGGTCATCTGGCGGACCCGTGTCTTACACTTCACCCGCGCCTGCGACCGCGCCCACACCTGCGTCTGTGTCTGTGCCAATAGATGATACGCAAAGGAGATACGTATTAGCTGCTGGCGGTGGTCTTTTGGGACTTTTGTGCAGTTGTTTATTTATCGTATTTTGTTTTATAATTGGAATAATGATTTTTGGAGGGGGTAACAAACCGGCGGCTCCGCGCGTCGTCCCATTGACTGCTTACGGGCTTTAACTGGAAGCTGATTTGGGTCCGAACATCATGTAAGCGAGAAAAGCTGCACCTCCAAAACACATGAGTACACAAATCAAGCAAATGACGGCTCCAACGGCTCCGAAAGATGAAAACATATCTGTAAGGCTTGCAATAGGGTTGAGACTCTTGGACTCAGCGTCTTGATCGACTGTGGTACTGGTTGTTGTTTCGCTATCCATACCTCCAAGTTGCTCGGCAATTTGAGTAACAATATTGGTCGCAAGTACATTTGCGCAGAAATTCTGATCTATACGGATAGGACCGTAACAGCTTCCTTTAATCTTTACAAGACCATTCTGCTGACCCATAACCTCTGATGTCATGGATGAGTAAGTCTCGTCCGTGAGGTTCTGGTTTACAATATTCTGAATATTTTGGGTCACGCTCGTGTCTGTAGCTGTCGATGATGATCCACCCATAGTCGTCGCAGTTGCTGTTGCAGACTGATTTGCGGCATTTGTGAGATCATTTGTTATATGGCTGCGAAGATCAGAAACTGTAGATCTGCTAAGATTTACACCCACCTGAGAAGAGATGTCAATTACTTGAGAGAGATTGATACTACACCCAGGTTTCATATCACCGCCGATATCTACCTCAGCTGACTGGAAAGCTAGGACCGAGGAACTCGCGCTTGTACTATTTCTCGTAATAAAGTTCGAGGTCGATGATACTAAAGAATTAAAAGTCGTGTTAAAACTTGTTGTTGCTGCTGCACTCTGGTCGCATGGCCACAACACGTCGCACATTATTAATATATAAACAGTAAAAAATTACTGGCAACAATAGTGCTTTTCACACCCGGCACCAGCACTCACGGCATTTGGGTACTTCGAAGCCGTCTGTTGACAAGTCAGATTATCTGGAAACATCATTGCAACAGTTGTTTTAGGGCGGACAAAACATGTACGCCCCTCTGGTACTGGGGTGGGAGTGCAAGATCCTGGGGACAGCTCATCAGCAAAGCTCTGACGCTTGAAAAGAAATACGGTAAATAGCACGAGAACGAGAGCCGCGATTATAAAGTCCTCCATTTATATCTTGTAAGATTATAAAATGAACAACCTCATCATTTACGGTCTCATTGCTCTCGTCGTTATCCTCATGCTTTACAAGGGCAGAAGTTACTTTACCCCAGGTCAGTCCCCAGCACCAGCACCAGCTGCTGGCGCCCCAGCACCCCAGTGGAAGGCGACCACGATCATCAAGCAGGGTGACAATTGCCCAGATTCATCCTGGACCAAGATTGGTGAGGTTATGTGTGCTAAATAGAGACTTTAAACGTGGTTTCAGTACAAATGAAGATTCTCTTCTGCCTCCCCGGTCATACGTATTCCCGTGATTTTCTCCTGGCATGGACTGATTTGATGATGCAAGTGAGTGCCAAGGAACACCAGATTATGGTTGCTCAAAACGTGGATCGTCGGATGTGCGTAGCAGGCGCACCTGAGAAGGGTCCTTTTCACGGTCAAGATTATGATGCCGTTATGTGGATTGGTCAGGATGTAATTTTCAATAGTGATAATTTTTTCAAAATTCTGGAGAGTCCGCACAACATAACGGCAGGTATCTACATGACTGAGACGCTTCAGAACTTTGATGTGATTCTCAAATTTTCTCCAGATTTTCCTATGGGCAAGTACCTGCGACCTGATGACATCGTTGGAGGCTCCCAGTACCTGCAAGTTGAATATACTGGAATGAACTGGATGCTGGTTCGCAAGGGTGTTTTCGAGAAGATTCCTTACCCTTACATCTGGTCTACTCAGATGGACAGTGAGGAGGTGAATTTTTGCAAGATGGTCGGTGAGCCTATTTACATCGACACATCAATTCGCATCGGTAATCAGAAGCGAATGATTTTGTAAAGTCCAAAGGACTTTTCAAAGCCCAAACTCGGTCACGAGTTCATCCAAGTCGCGGTAGTACCGAGCGAGATCCTTTTTAAAGCGTGCATCCTGCTTTGCACCCGTCTTCACCAAATATGCTAAATTTGCCTTGCTGTACTTTGTTCGCGTCTGATTTTCTGTAGGTTTTCGTGGCATCTGCTTTTTAGGCTTTGCAGGAACTTCAGGCTCCACCGGGCGCTTGTCAATATACGAAAGCGCTTGCATGACCGTATCTGCCAAGTCATCCTTCTTTTTGTGTGCATCAAAAAACTTTATCCAATCTTCATTTATTTCACCTTCAATAAACTTGCGCGCCCTTTCTATACTCGCCTTCTTTCTTTGAGCGTACTTTGCTTTTCCCGCGCCCGCCACGTCAGGAATCTTGTGTCTGGCATCCCAGATAACAACTTGCTTTTCTTTCACTAAAAAATAGGTGTGTAAAAGGTTTTCAATTCCCTTCATCCCACGGTTGCGATCGGGTTGCTTCTCGATCAGAACTGTTTGAGCCTCGAGGATCCATGGTTTTTCGTTCAAGTGACGAATCATGCATGCGAAAATACCATCTGCGTGCATGGGCGGCACTCCAGATACGTCCCACCGCTGGATCCGTTTCGTCTTTTGATCTATGAGACACATTGCTAAATTCTTAATTCCACAGTCAATTGAGAGCAGGCTCATCTATTATTAAAGATTTATTAGGTTTTTAAGTAAATGAGCGAACAAGTAGAAGAATCTACGGATCTCCTCTGCTGGTGGTGTATGCACGGTTTGCCACAGAGACCGTGTATTCACCTTCCTATCAGATATGACGATAAGCTCGATAGATTTACGTGCATGGGCAACTTCTGCTCGTGGCCGTGCGCCAAGGCGTTTGCGCTCGACATGAACACATCCCGCTCTGGCGAGATGCAAATGTACCTGGCACTGATGAGGAAAAAGGCTTATGGTAAGAGTGTACCATGTTGGCCAGCTCCTAAGCGATGGGCGCTCAAGTGTTTTGGTGGAACAATGAGTATTGAGGAATTCCGCAAATATGGGGGATTCGTCGAACCTCCTATCGTACACTGGCCTAACGAAAAACTATACGTGCCTTTTATTGGCGGGTCGGTAGAAACGTCTGGTCAAAGTTTTAATTTTTCAAACAACGAAGGCTCTAAAAAGAAAATGCAAGCAATTGAAACTTCCACTACTGAAACGAGTACACTAAAAATCAAACGTAATAAACCTCTTCAAAGATCAGACTCTAAACTTGAAAACATTTTGGGAATTACGAGGAAAGGAAAGGAGACCCCCCCGACGAGCTAAGAGTACCAGGTGCAGGTGAAGGTCCTGTAGTTGAAGGTGGCATGGTCATAGGCTGGGGAGCTTGTGAGCCGTATTTACTCATTGTTGAGGTGGTAGTAGATGATGGAGATGGTGGCATCTGCGTCATTGCAGAAGCTGGTCCAGGGACTTGTGCTGGAGACGAAAAACCTGCGGGGCTCGAAACACCTGTCATGGGACTTGACACTGGGCGGGCTGAAGCGGGTCCTGGGGTCATACTACCTGGAAGTGGTGTGAAATTTGGATCTGGAAGCGACCCTTCGATAACAACGGGGGGAGGGACTGTGTAATCTACAGGCTTGTTGATAGAGTCCATGATGCTCGGTACCTGTGCAAACTGTGCAAGTCCTACAGCGACGAGAGAGTCGTCAATTTTTGACAAATCTCCAGGAATTAAGGCTGCCTGATAATACGAAACGCGCTTCATCTTATTTACATTTAAGACTATAATCCAGGCTATAATCAGCCCCATAAATAGTGACAATAGCCACATCATTACTGTTAGTCGCGAAAATTTAATTTATGTCTTTGTTTTTGTGTCGGCCTGGATTTTGGTGGAGAAATATCATTACTGCGATGCCATATTTCACCTATATGAGCGCGCCACTGAATAGACATTTTATCGAGAGCTTTGCGACATATAACACATGGAAACGAAGTACCTAACACACCGCCGTGTATATTTCTTTGAACGATGACGTCTCCATATTTGCGATGAATCCAGTGAGCAAATTTCGAACGCGAAACACCCTGACGCGAACATTCGAATGATAATTCCTTAATAAGTTTGCGCTCAGCGCAGCAATGGCAATCACTTTTCACGTAGGGCCCATACGGGACACCGGGTCGTGGTGCAAACCACGACCGGATACATTTGGTCTACAATCTATACACTCGTTCCTTTTAAGCGTGAGTGCACTTAAGACGAAGATGTCTATATAAAATAGAATGGCGAACCCTAATCTTGTAGAGACTCTTGTAAAGGAATTTGTTCAGAAATATGGTCCTGTAAGTGTCGTAAATTTGAAGAAAAAAACTGGATTTAAAAAGTGTTGGATTAATTCAATTCTTCATAAAAATTCCCACTATTTGAAAGTAGAAAAAACTCCATTGAGTCTTAAAAATACTCGCCCAGTTTGGAGTTGGTCTACGAAAAAGTGAATTTCGTGTCATGTCAAGGACTGAGGTTGAGCCTCCTGTTGCAAATTAACAACCTCCCACAATGCAGCACGTGTACCGCGATTACTTGCGTACCAAGTTTTCCGAGTTTTTGGGCGAGGGAGGTCTCACGCGCAATTGTGAACGGTCAGTTCTCAACTGGACTTGCAAAAAATTCGTAAGTGAGGAGGCGGCGTGGGACAACAAGATTTTCAGGAAAGTATACAAGCAAAAGGCTCAGCAACTGATTGCAGAGTTCAAGCGAGGAAATCAGCTTGTTGATCGCCTCAAGTCTAAGGAACTCGAGTCCAGCAAGTTGGCGTGGTACACCTCTGATGTACTTGACCCAAACGGTCTTTACTCGAACGCAATTTTCAAACTAAAACAAAAAGAAAATCAGATGGAGGCTGCAAAGGCTCAGATGGACGAGGACTATGTGGGTATGTTCAAGTGCGGTAAATGCAAGTCGATCAAGACGACCTACTATCAGCTGCAGACAAGGAGCGCGGACGAACCCATGACTACATACGTCACTTGCCTCGGATGCAACAATCGCTGGAAATGCTAATTGTAAAAAAAAATATTTAGCAATATTACAAATGTCCCTTTCCCGTTACGTCGGTCAGAAGAATGTCCTCGGTCACGCACTGACCTCCAGCGAGGTGAAGACCCTCCACATGGTTGAGCCAGGTGTCATGCACTACAAGCTGCGCGCCAAGGGTGGCAAGTATGTTACCCGCACCTTCAAGCCATCCTCTACCCCAGTCATGGTGGCTGAGCTGGAGAAGAAGATCCGCAAGGTTCGCAAGAACAAGGGCGGTAAGCGCGGTCCCCGTGCCCGCTCCAGCCCCATTGGTCTGGCTGGCATGAAGATCATGATGCGCCGTGGTCGCGCCCCCAAGGTGGTGCGTCGCCTGGTCACCCCAGGCGGCAGCATCGGTCTGGCTGCCATGAAGATCATGCCTGCCCGCAAGCGCCGCTCCGATGCCGGCAAGAGCCGCAAGGTGAGCCCAGGCTCTATGATGGGTCTGGCTGGCATGAAGATCGTGATGCGTCGCGGTCGTGCCCCCAAGGTGGTGCGTCGCCTGGTCACCCCAGGTGGCAGCATCGGTCTGGCTGCCATGAAGATCATGCCTGCCCGCAAGCGCCGCGCCGACGCTGGCAAGCGCCGCAAGGCGAGCCCTTCACCAAACTTCCTTCCCAACCCTTACCTGCGCAAGGTGCGCAAGAACAAGGGCGGTAAGCGCGGTCCCCGCAAGGCAAAGTCCCCACTTGCTCAGCTGATTGCATCCCTGAAGTAAATTGTTGGTAAATAATAAAAATGAAGGCTGCTGTACCCACTGGATTCCTGAACACCAAGCGTCGCGTTATTCTGTTGACCAATCAGGGCAAGTTTGTTTCCAAGACTTCCAAGGGCGGTGCCGTGTACAACCCCAAGGCAAAGTTCCACAAGAGCCCAGGTGGCACTGAGCGTTCTACCAAGTACTTGAAGAACCTCATGGACATTCCCCTGGCTATCCGCCCCAAGTTTGACCGCAAGGAGCGTTCAAACATCATGAAGAAGCGCGGTACATACGCTCCCCGCGTTCGCGGTGTGCGCGTGCTGCCCGTTAAGCGCTCAGGCTATCTGACTGAGCTGTTCGAGGGATACCCAGCCAAGCGCGGTGTTGGTCGTCCCCGCAAGGTGCGCCCTTCACCAAACTTCCTTCCCAACCCTTACTTGCGCAAGGTTCGCAAGAACAAGGGCAGCAAGCGCGGTCCCCGCAAGGCAAAGTCCCCACTTGCTTAGGTGCGTAAATATACTTAAAAACATTTGAACTGTCCAAGACATATGACTTCAGCAGGGTCACTTGTCCGTGTTTGGACAGACGTGGGTGCTCGCAAACCACTCCCACTTCTGGCTAAAATTGTTGAAAAGGATGGAGTTATTTTGATTATTAAATACCTCTCAGAAAACAAAATTGATGGTATTTGGCGTTACGAGGATGAGACGTATGAGGTGGAGGATTGCCCCGAGTCTATTGCCGAATATCTCAAGACTGATAATGAGGAAAATATAGGATTTAAACTCGTCGATGATGGTTTTGTAAAGATGGAGTCGGACGATGATTACGTCCCAGACTCTGATGAAGAGGACGAAGAGTCGGATGAGGAAGACGATGAAACCGATGAGGATGACTTTGAAGACGATTGTGATGATGAAGAGAATGAGGATGGGTCAGAGTCAGAAGATTCTCTTGATGAATAGTAAATGCAACAGAACATCGCTCTTTGGATTCTTGTCCTCTTAGTCATTTGGTTCATGTTTTTCCGCAAAAAATCAGATTATTGTGGTGCGTGCGGCGGGTCTATTGCCTGACTTAAAAACTAAAGGTATATATTAATAAATGTCCATAACCAGTAAATTTATCCAGGCGTTTGATTCTATGAACAAGGAGCATGTCGAATGGCTGTCTCATATGATTGACCTGGCTGAGTCATTGAACGACCCGGCAGCTCATATTAAGCTCGTGAATGAGATTAATATGAACCCCATGAAGATTGTGATAGAGCAACGCGATGCTCTTGACTGGGCGCATATTCACTTTTGTTTGTGCGGAGTCTATTCCAAGGCGGTTCTGAGAAAAAAGGCGTTTATCCCAGCCTAAAAAATTCAACTTTTAAAACAGGATGAGTTACGTATTCACACACGATTATTTCGGAACATCTGAAATTAAGGTATCACTTGATGAAAATGCCAGTAAATCTGCAAAATGGAAAATATTAGAAATTGGGTCATTTGAGGGTTCGTCTGCAGTTTATTTTTCAGATAATATGCTGGATAGTCCAGAAGCAGAATTGACGTGCGTAGATCCTTTCGAATCAAATGACCCAACTACGCCATTTTCTATGGAAGGAAATGATACGATGCATTTATTTATAAATAATATATCAAAAAGTAAGAATTTTCAAAAGATTATGTTTCATAGAATGTATTCTTCTGAATTTTATAACAAAAATACTAAAAAGTTCAATTTCATATATGTAGATGGGAGTCATCTGATAGATGACGTAAAGGTTGATTTTAACGAGTGTTTAAAGATACTTGAACTAGGTGGTTTTCTTGCGTTTGATGATTATTTATGGGGTGACGGCTCTATCAAAAAGTGTATAGACGATTTGTACGAAGAAAATAAAGACAAATTGAAAATCCTAGGGCACGGGTACCAGATTATTTTCCAACTTATACAGTAGATGGAAGGTTGGAAAAAAGGACTTTCAGTTTTATTAGTCTTATCTGTTTTGGGAGGGTTTATAACCCTTGTAGTGTTTTTAGCAGGTGGGTTTTACGTCGCTAAAAACCCAGATGTTCAAGCTAAGATTGTAGTCGCAACCTTTAATTCAAACGCTCAAAATATATATAGTTATTATTCGAATACTGTTTCAAATGTAAGCTGTCTCCCATTAACAGCAAACCTTGCGTACTTATCCGATCAGAATGGGTCTTTATCTATTAGCTCAGGGTCGTGCCCATCAGGAACTACTTCAGCAGGTCCCGCGAGAGGAGGATTCACAGTGTGCAATCCTACAATGTTAATGTCAAATGCGATGGTTTTAAAGTCTTTCAACAATTGGTCGAAGTGTATAAGTGGTCCAAGTTTTTCACCAGGTCCTTCGCCAGGTCCTTCACCAGGTCCTTCACCAGGTCCTTCACCGGGACCTTCACCAGGTCCTTCACCAGGTCCTTCACCAGGTCCTTCACCAGTCTCATCTGGTCTTTCTATGGCTCCTATTCCCTCAGCTATTCCCGCGGTGATTCCCGCAGCTATTCCCGCAGCTATTCCCGCGGTGATTCCCGCGGTGATTCCCGCAGCTATTCCCGCGGTGATTCCCGCAGCTATTCCCGTGGTGATTCCCGCAGCTATCCCCGCAACTATTCCCGCAAGGATTCCAGTGGCTATTCCCGCACTTCCACCATCTCTCCCACCTCCCCTACCTGCCCCACCGGCGCCCATTGGATGTTCTATTAGTAATTGGGGTGAATGGGGTTCTTGTTCAGTCGAGTGTGGAGCTGGGTTTCAAACGCGTTCTAGATCCATATTAGAACAACCCCAATATGGCGGAGCTTCTTGTCCACAAGATCTGACTCAAATGCAGGGATGTACGGGTACAGGAGCGTCGTGTAACATTGGTGGAGGAGGTCCAGGACGTGGTAAAGACGATAGGATGTACGATCCCCCTCCCCCTCCTCCTGTTGAGCCACCACCTCCACCACAGCCTGCTTTTGATTACTCGAATATTCAACTTCCAGAGGGTTTTGACCCTATGGGAATATTCTAATCAGTTTTGTAAAGCTCATTAAATCTATTTATGTAAAAATCAGTTGAAGTATTAAACTTGTACTGATCTCCATTGAATGTATAACCAGTTTTCTTGTTAATAAGTCGTTCTACAGAAACAAGATCAAGAATATTTTTTGTACATTCATATTTCAAATCTTCGAAATTCCATTCTTCAACGTATAAATGTCTAAGAATATCAACACGAGATTTAGGCAAAATTAGTTGACCGACAATACTTGTATCCGGCCATTCATTTTCTTGAATGTAATAAGTCTCAATCATTTGTCCAATGAGTAAAGCGTCGTCCATTTTTTTAAATCCTACGATAGATTTACGTGATTCTTTTTCAATATTCAGGGTAAAAACATGGTTTGGACTTGACTGAATAGTAAAGTATTTTTTATCTCTCCGAAGTGTTGAGAGTTTTACGATGGGGGGTGAGAGCACAATACTCATTCTTAATTTTAGTTAAGAATTAGTTTCTTAAGTGCCGCGTGAAAAAATTTCGTGTGATGTCTTTGGCTAAACTCTCAGCCTCTAGTAAGAATCAAGTCTTCCAAAATGTCTTGCGACCGTGAATGCTCTGTGTGCTATGGCGAGTCTGGACCTTTTGTGAAACTTTGCTGCTCTCATGAATTTTGCGCTGGATGCATCAAGACGTGGTACCTCAAGGGAACAGGGACAGGGTGTCCTATGTGCCGTCGCCCGATGTATTTCCGAGGGTTTCACAAGTTGCAGAATAAGTGGAACGAGGATGCCTGGGAAGGGCGATGCGCTGATATTTACAGCGATGCACTTAGCCAGCGCGTCACTGAACTGACCGAGCTTATTGATGAAGATTGTGAAGCGTTGGAAAACGAGGAGGACAGTGAAAGTGTCACGTGGCTTGCTCTCGAATTCTTGGAACTTGACATGGAACCAGAAATCTATATGAAGTTTCTGGATGAGGCGGAGGACCTCAGTAAGCTCGAGGTGGTAGATCTGTACCGCAAGTACCGCTTCAAGCACCTCATGCGCGAGGTGCTCATGCTTGAGCGTACGTACCGCTTTCTGAAGAGTGAGAACCTCTCTTCAGATGATGTTGAAGAGGTGCTCTTGTATTCGGACGAATACTATAGCGATCGCGGTATTGACAAGTGGGTCTGGTACGACGAACCAAAGAAGGAGTTTGCCACCAAGTACCCGAGCAAGGCGGTGGGCACAAGAGGGGGGAAGCGCTCAAGAGCCCGCGAAGATCCGTGGGCAGAAATGTCTTTCTACATTCTAATATGAACATAGTTATTTCTCGCTACAATGAGTCCCTCGACTGGTTAGATACTTGTCTGACCCCTGACCAGCGCCGCTCAGTCTGGATCTATAATAAAGGTCCAGACCACATTAGCGTAGATGGCGTCCCAGAGTCGCAAATAAAGACTCTTCAAAATGTCGGTCGCGAGGCTCATACATATCTCACTCATATAATTGATCAGTGGGACAACCTCCCAAAACACATCTATTTCCTCCAGGCTGATCCATTTCCGCACCTTGAAATTGAAGCCACTTTCGAAATGGTTCAAAAGTGGTTCGAGCGCTGGAATTATCAAATTGCAAACAAGGGATTTTCTCAGAATATTAATTGGGACGTTCATGCGAACGATTTCCACGAGTCTGGTACAGAACAAAGTCCATATACATTTGGTGATTGGCTCGAGAAGAATACTGGTAAGAAATTTGGATATCCACTCCTGTGGTATATAGGCGCATGCCTTGGATGCTCGCGAGGACAGGTAAAGTGCCGAACTCGTGAGTACTACGAAAGACTCAGGGACCAACTGATGACGCTCAAACCAGAGGTGGCTTATTACCTCGAGCGTTCTTGGTTTTACGTTTTTCAATTATAAATTTACTTTCTGTTTGTGATGAACAAGTTGAGATCCAATAATAACCAAAATGAATGGAATTATTACAAAGCTCACTATACGAGCCATTTGTGGTTCAATATTAGGAATTTGTTTGGATCTATGATATATAACTCCATCAAAGGTTTGTTCTCCTACATTATCCGCTTTTACATCTTCAATCCATTCAGATTGATAATTAAAAATCAGGACAAATGTCATGTATAATAAAAGAACCCCCAAAGCCTGGTGATGATGGACAAATTTAATATATGGATCGGACCATGCGAGTATATAAATTGATAGTAAAATTACAGAGTGTTTAATTATAAGACCCATCTCTGGATTATATCTATTGAGAAAGTGGAGCCATTGTTTACTTGTAAAGACAAATCCCAAAACTGCAAATGTTGCTGCTAAGCGAAGGTGTAGCATCTACTCATTCCGCAGATAAAAAGCACGAACGTAGGTTATTCAGTAATGGAGGCAATTGAGGCTGTTCTGAATCTGACCAAGGAGCGCGACGAGCTGGCAAGCACTATTGAGACTTATGAGGATATGCTTGCATCTCTGGTCGGTGAGACAGTGATCATCACTCTCGGACGCAAGAGCCACAAGCGTTTCGTGGAGTGCACAGTGACTGAGTTTCACGGTGCTGATGGGTGGGAGCTGACATCAACTGAGGACAGCGAGGTTTATATTATAACATTCGATGACTTTGTAAAGGGAAAGGTTCAGCTTGCGTAAAAAATATTGATAATAAATAAATGAACGTTGACAGTGTTGCTGATATTGAAATTCGCCGCGAAATGAACCCAATTGCTACCCCATCTTTCATGGTGGCTGCTCTCCTGGCAGTTATTATTTACTTTATCACGCGTAATCTTTCCCAGACCGCGTTGATTGTTGTCGCCGAACTTGTCCTTCGTATGATGCTCAAGTAATTTTCAAATGAAGTTCCTCGCAAAACTTTTGAAGTTCAGGGAGGATTTCGTTTACCCACGTCTCTTCGTCACGATTCACTTCGTGACTCTTCACCTGGTTGTTGTACTGCTCCACAAGTCGAGCATGAACAAGACCCAGCATCTGCAGATAAACCTGAATCTGAATAAACTCATATTCTGGTACAGAATTGAACAGACGGTTTGTCCGATTCTTGATTTCGACGAGGACCCTGGAACCATCCGGGCGTTCCTCGATCCGGTCGATCTTACCCACGATGACATAACGGGTATCACCTAGCCTGCACACCTCAATCTGATAGAACGAGTCATCGCGAACCAGGTGAACACCCTCATCTACTTGTACCTTGTCGCTCGTCTTGTCCTCTGAGCGGGTTCCATGGGTAGTATACACCTTGGACCGAATGTGCTCAATCACCTCAGCCTTCTGTTCATTATTTAATTTTGAATCAAAATTGATACGATCCCGAGCTTCATTAAAAACCTGCTGAACTTGGGTAGAATTCTGAGCCTTGATATTCAGGGCTGACTTGAGAACCTCCTTGGCAATACTGGAGACTGCGAGCGCCTCTTCAGCTTTGTCCTCCTTGGTCTTTCCCATGAACTTGTCTGGTGCGTATTTTTTCATGAGTTCATCCAGTACCTCAGACCGGGGCTTGTACCTGTGCCGACCAACCATGGCGGCGACATTTGAAGCTTTGAGAACCACACGGCTTGCCATTTCCTATTTAAAAGTTCTGCTCTCTAACTATATCTCGCAGTTTCGATTCTTGCTCGTCAGCAGGAGCGAGATCTTTTTAAAAATTCCAACGAAGATCCTGAAATCTGAGAGACGGCACCAGCAACAATCACAGGGTCCTTCACATTTTTTTTAATTTTAGTTCTTAATTGATCCTTGAGAGACTCACGGGCTTCTTCAACTATTTTTTCCATTTTTTCGTGGTACTCATCAATCACCTCTGGGTATTTTTTAATATTTAATATCTGAATTGAACGCAACCGGGGGACATACTTGTCAAGAATAGCGTTGATTTCAGGTTGAGAAAGTAATGTCAAAAAACGGTGGGACCGAGTTTGTTTCTTGAGAAAGGAGAATTCCATTCTAAAATTGTCAAAGATAAAAAACTCGCTTATGGTAAGATAAATGGATGGACCTACAAAACGCGAGAAAAAGCGCGAGTCTTCTAAAAAGTCGAAAGATTATTCCATCTACTCTAAAAAGGCTGTGAGAGCAAAAGAGAATATTTCGTGTGCTGTCAAGGTTAAGGGCAAGGTTGGCAGTAAGTAAAACAAACGCGCCTCATGAATACTCCCGGACTCAAGTTTTTCGCTGAAGCGGTAGAGCCCCTGTACCCACCCGGTCCCGGTCTCTACCGGACAGTCTCAACATACGGGATGGGCGATCGTCTCGAGTGCCAACCCAAGCTGAACGAGCTGTACGTCGTGTGCAAGGATGGGTCTATCCAGTCAGTTTACGATCCGGAACAGCCGATCGGCTGGGAGCTCATCGAAAGTGGCACAGAATTCTTCTACCGAGTGACTCAGGTTGGGTTCATGCCCAAGAAGTGTGGTCTGCGCTATCATAGCCGCACAGACGATCCTCCTGCGGGTAATCGACGAATCGGATCATGTGTAGTTCCCCAGTATGCTGAAATTACAGAACAGAAGGATGAGGGTGAAGAGGTGGACTCCAAGCTCGCCAAGATTGCAAAGTTCAATCCACTTCTGGCACAGTGTGCAGCGATCGTAGACGACCCCGTTCAGACGGATGCGATGGCTAAGTTTGCAGATGGAAAGATGAGCTACGCGGAGATGCGCGGACTGTGTGGTTAAACTGTCTATAAATTCATGTGATGTCGTCGCCGTCGTCTCAATAGTCTCTGAAAATGCAAATGACACCTGTCCAAGTTCTAAATATCTTAGGATTTGGTCTGCTGTGGCCATTTTTTTACTTCTATGTTGCCAACTATCCAATTGGAGGCTCATTAGCACTCGCGTACCTCTGGATCGCCGTTTAAAAACTATACTTATAGAAGGAGTATGAATAAGCCTTGTGTCAAGGTGCAGATTACGGTCCGCCGAATTCAGAGACATCCAATTACAAAGCGGACATTTCGTACAGGAACCTTGTTCCATAAACATGTCATTCGAGGTGCAACTCTGGGAATGGTTCCAAGCACATTGAATGATGTGGTTTTTCATCACGCTCAGTTGAACATAGATGAGTTTATTCACGTGATTCAAGATCAAGCATCTATCAGTTCTATCTCAGCCCTCATCGCTATTACGATGATTGCTTCTCAACTCGCGTCAGAATAAATTTTGTTTTGAAATTAGGATACACAACGTTAAACGAAACCCTGACTGCCCCCGTCTTGTCCCCCGTCTTGAAACCTCTCTGAGGAATAATGTAATCCTCCCGTGGATCTATGACCCCCCAGTACGATGTATTTATTTTTATAGGTCCATCGAAATGAGGAATCGTAACTTCCTTCCCTTTCACCGAGTCTTCGAATGAAATATTTGTCCTATAAATTAAATCCAGACCCTGTCTCATAAAATCGGGGTGGTCTTTGACTTTGATGTGAAATATAATATCACCAGGTTCCTCATCGGGCTTCTTGGGCTGTTCGCCAAGCCCATGACCTATCAAAGTATTTCCATCTTGGATACCAGGTGGTATTTTTAGTTCTAAATTGAGAGGCTCAAGCTTCTGACCATTTTTACATTCAGAACACCCTCTGTTCATCCCTCCACCTCCTTGACATGGGTGACAGGGTTGATTGAATACCATAGGTCCCATCTGGTGCTGAACCTGTCCTCGCCCGTTACACTGATGGCATTTCTGCCGACAAGCAAAGCACGTCTTCTGGAGGGTCACCATCATCTTCCGGATGGTCCCACTATATGACTCTTCCATGCTAATTTTCAATTCATGATCAAAATTAGAGCGACGGACAGGACCCTTGGGAGTGCCGAAGCCTCCCCCGAACATTTGAGAGAATATGTCTGCAGGAAACCCACCTTGAGGTGGTCCATCCGGAGTTCCGAACCTGTCTAAATTCTCTTTTTTCTGTGGGTCTGAAAGAACGTCGTAAGCTCCCTGAATTTTTTTAAATTGCTCTGGATCACCGCCTTTGTCGGGATGGTGCTTCATAGCAAGTTTCCTATAAGCCTTTTTAACATCATCATCTGATGCACCTTTTGCAAGTCCCAAAATATCATACATATACTAATTGTATCCTCTATTTCTTAAAGCGTTGAACGCAATCTAGTTGTTGTTGGCAAATCTCTCAAACATACGTTTCTCCTTGAGTTTTTTTGCCTGCTCTTTGGCTGCGATGCGCCGGAACCCACTCGCAGGGTTATTTCGTACGGCGATCGACGTGATTCCATTTGGACCAGTGACAGGCACAAAGCGGGCTTTATTTATACGCGATCGCTCTAAGAATCCCCGGGCGTACGCCTGTACTGTCGTCGCTCGTCGCTGATTGCGTCTAGCCTTGCCTCTCAAAAGAATTGCATTTTGACGTTGTTTGGCAGCATCGTTATTCTTCTTTAGTTCAGCCTTGATAGCGTTGATTCCTTTGCGAATTGTATTGTAATTTTTTTGAGTATTAGCGTTCAGAGTATTTCGGTTAACATTATTAAGCTTATTTATCAAGTGTTGATAATTTACCCTGGAATTTGCACTGGAAACGATCAGTCTCATAAGAGGTTTGAGATACACATCTGTACCTATGTTCCTACCGGTGGCGTACATGGCGTTTTGAGCATATCTGTTCCTACCGGCGCTACCAGCGTTTGGTCCGTATCTGCTCATTACTATGACTTGGTATTTTTTTTTCCAAATATTTCCGGGAACGACACCTATATAAAAAAACAAACCCTGTGTAGAGTAGAATGGCTTCCGCACGTATTCAGAAGATGTTTGACCGCGTCAACGCCCTCAAGGCTGACCTAAAGGATGCAAATGCGGAGCTCAAGGCGGAGCTGGAGGACACCAACCTGTTCAAGGCGATCCTGAACGCAACTATGGAGCAGTCGACTGCCACGGTCAAGGTACCTGAGAAGGCTGCGGCTGCGCAGGCTCTCAAGGTGACTATGGCGGTCTATACCAAGAAGGAGGAGGCTGACGCGGAGTAAGTTTTCGTGTCGTGTCCAAGATAGAGGTTTGAAATGTATAAAAAATAACAAAAATGTCTACGAACGTACGACTCGAGTTTGATGACGAGACTCAAATGCTTATCGCCACTGATGGCGAGTCTACACGTTACAAATGGACCTATTCAGATTTCGAAAAGTATCTGAATGAGTCCATTACACCCTCAATGTATCATTTCATGGCTGGTTATGTATATGATAATATGACCAAGAATGAACTGTGTGAAATCGAGGCTTCCTCGGGAGGCATCGAGGAAGAGGCTGTCAATGCCTACTTTGAGCTATCAGCTCTTGAACGCCGGGAGATGCACGACCAAGAGCTTGTGAATCTGCAAGCCGAGTTCAAATGTGCTGAAGAGAAGAAAATTGCGGCAATGGACTGGATATTAGAAGACGTTTGTCCTTTTGATCCAACGAGTCCAATTTATGTGGAGATGTGCCAATTTGTACAAGGACTTGCAGATAAATACAATCTGAAGCGTCAGCGACTGGAGAAAGAGATGTTTGAGGAGGAGCAGTGGCGAGGGGGGTGGGAGGAGGACATGGTCACTGATCCCATATACGATTACGGCGATGAGGTTTAGGTCAAGCGCGTGAACGAGTCACACGTGGTGTAATCATAGCATTTCTTTCAATCTCTTTGCGTTTTCTGTTCGCCGCGCGGTTTTCTTTAACTTTAATCTTTGGTCTTAACCATAGGGACATCGGTTGAAGGGATGGTGTATTTAATGCCTGACTTACATATCTGCCATTTGTATTGAAACCAAACCCTTCATAAAGTTTCACAAGATCATTTCTCATACCTTTATTATTAAGTGCAACAATTCCTTTCACTTTACCATTTTTGCCTTTAATTTCAGACGATTTTTTAACAACAGCCTTTAAGTTAAGAGTATTTTTTTTTGCTTTTTCTGCATTTTCTTTTATTTTTCCTAACAAAAGTCCGCCGTATCGTGGATATCCACCAACAATATTTAAATATCTTGTATTTTTATAATTTACATTATTTTTTAAGAGACCAAATGCATAAAGATTTTTAGTGTTTTTATTCACCATGGCATATTTGACTGGGTTTGAATTATTTCTTATTTGTCCCAGTGCATATTGTATACCAACACCACCAAATTTTGAACGATAAGGTTGTAAAATTTCAACGATTCGTCTCGCATTTCCTGTTGCCGCTCTATTAATAGCTGCTTTTGCGTTGTTACCAGTCAATATATTAACTGGAAATCTGTTTCCTTTTGCATTATAAGGAAGCCGGGAATGTATAGGATGAGGTCCATGTTTTCCAGATAAATTAGCTAGATTATTACGTCTGCTTGATGTCAAATATTGGGTAACTGTATTGTATGCACCTATATAGTTGCCTTTTCTCACCTTATTTTTATAGTTATTTTGTACAGATTGAGGAATCGTTTCAAGTGATGATGGTAAATAACTTGAGATTGCATTATATGCAGCTGTAATTTCTTTTTTCGACATTTTATTTTTATAATTGTTTTGTACTGATTGTGGTAATTTTTTCAGAATTCTATTCAAAGTTAATAAACTTTTATGACTAACAAAACGATCAAAATTTGTTAGGTTCATTACTATACCCTGATAAAAAAATCGTGTCATGTCTGTGCCGTCCACCACGTTGCGAGTTAGAAGCAAACTCAAATGGACGCGCCCATCAAGCCCCGGTACACATACGTCGATCAGCAAATTGACTATTTAGAAACCACTATCAGAGATGCTATAAACGTACGGGATCTCAATTACTGGCGGGAAGTTGGAGAACTTTCGCTCTATGATAACGTCACGATATCTACAAATATAAGAACCGCTTTCCAGAATCTCTTGAAAATATACGAAACCTCCCACGAGGTTTCCACTATTATTGAGGAAACTGTAATTTTACTTCAAAATTGTGCGTGGTGTGCCTTGAACGTCATGTACGTGGAAGATTATCTGGAACACGTGAATAATGTGAGTGAAAATGTTTTACGAGTATTTCACAGGATTAGTTATCCGTATCTTCGCACCGAAATGATCATGGCGAACCACCACTGTGAAATGATTCAGCGCGTCTGGAGGCGCTGCGCAACTGACCCGGTGCACCCGGTTTGCCGCCGCCGCCTCACCAGGGAGTTTGACATGATGGTTTAAAGCATAGAACTATATGTAATGTAGCGAGAATGTATTGGCAACTTTTTCAAATTATCATCGTGACGTTCGTCCCCTTCGTCCCCGTGAACCCCGTTATTCGTCACCACCCAGACCTCACGAAGTACCTATGGACCTTCGAGTGTAATGGCTTCGATTCCATCTACGACTTTTTTGTAAAAAACCAGGGTAAAATTAAGAATCTATATTCCAAGATGAAGTTATTTTACACTGACACGATGGCAGCGAGGCAATTAGAAAACAAAAATTGTTAAAAAGTAAGATGATAAATTGTCAAAATATTTGTGTTGCAATTTTTGCTAGCGCATATATAATTTTATATGTGTTATTTTTTTGGAACATCAAAGAAATCTGGTGAGCCATACTCCCAAAAATTCATTAAAGTTTGTCTAAAGTCTTTTTTTGAATTTGGAATGTGAATTGGTTTCGTCCACACCTCAGCTACTTGAACTCCCGTATCTTGCATCTTCTTTTCTGGAACCCTTGAGATTACTTTCCCTATAAATGTTCCTAAAAAGAAGGTTATAATCATTCCAATCATTTTTCAAAAACAAAGTGTAATACCTCTAAGTGTCTAAAACTTTCGTGTCGTGTCTCTGCTTAGTGTCTTGGCTCGTACTTCAATCAAGTCTTTCACAATGTACATCTGCGTTTCACCTTCCCATGAGGAAGGACTCACTGGTCTTGTCTATGTGAACCCTACGGACGCTCGTTCGCCCTACGTCATCATCAAGGACCGGTGGGTTTACCGGTGTGCGCCTCACGCTGATGTTAAAAGAGGGCATATTGCTATGAACCTCGTCCAACGTCGTCAAATCAAAGAAAACGAGTTTGGAACCGATATCGAGGTTAGGGACTTTTACGTACCTATGAACCGCGAATTTGGTCTTTCAAGTCTGACGCTGGTCGTCGATTTTCTTTATAAGCAGACAGACCTGCCAATGCCAGACTTGGCAAGTGTCGCAAACGCTTTCAGGACCCACTATGAAGGTCACGTATTGCAGACTGATCAAGTTTTACTTTTATATTTTAACGACCAGATGCTTCGCCTCACTGTGACGAGCGTCTCGCTTGGTCTCGTGACGCACAAGACGGAGATTGGCATCCAGAGAAATTAGCTTAGAGTTTAAACTCGTTTAATGACCATGTACTTTTTCGTAATTGCCGTCTGGGCGTGGTCTCTGTATCTTTCTCATCGCACGTATCGTTCCATCTTTTACCCACCACCCGAACTCGAGTCTGACGCCGACTCTGACGTCGAGTCTGAGACGGAGGATGATCCGTATATTTATTAGTTAGAGCCCATCCGCGTGTTCAAAGTAAATCCCGAGAAACTTAGGGAGAAGGATGGTGAACACGTTTGTGATATCGGGAAACCTTCAGGAGTGCGTAAAAGCACTCGACTACCGGCGGTTGGGGAAGCAGCGCGTGGAGGCGTATCAGATTTGGCGAACGCTCATGGGAATCACAAAAGGGTGGCGAAATCACCCAGCTGTTAAAATGTGGGACGGGTACACTTGTTTTTTAGCCATGTATTGCAATGCTTGTATCGACGAATGGGTACTTCGTGGGTACAAGAATAATATGCAGAAATTACCTCACTGTGGAAAACCCCACCCTCCGTGGTGGTGGGGTCGTGAGGATGTGACCAAGTCACACCAGGCGGCGCTCAATCGTAAAAAACCAGACTATTATAAGTTTGATGTTCTCCAGAGTGAGTATCCGGGGTACGTGTGGCCGACGAAGATAACTTAGAGCTGTCTCGTGTATTATATATAAATGGTAAGAAGTGGTAAAGATTGTCTTGCAAAGGGAATTAAGTACGAGAATGAAGTATTTATCGACCTCCTACGTATTTTTGAAAAAGATGGATGGTCTGTAGGTTCTCCTGCCGGTGCAAAAAACGTTCCAGATATAACAATGACACGAGGCGCTGAGAAGATACCTTTTGAATGCAAGACTTTTAATGCATTCGAGGGCGGACAAGAAACACTCAAACTCGTAAATGGTCATTTCGAATTTCGTGGCGAAATTCTTTGGGATGGGAAGGTTCCTGCATGTCTAACAGACAAGAATTATGACACATATCTAAAAGAAAAAAAACCAGATTTTGATGATATATCAATACCCACAGAGGATCGGTCAACTGTTGCCAAGTATTACAAGAACAAGGGAATTTACTATATTAGTGTTGAAGGCAGAGGTCTATACCATACGGGTGAAGACCCTCTTGGATTAGGAGTTCCTCTTTTTGAGGCTGATACTGTATGGAGAATTAGGTTGAAATATCATAGTATGACAAACTATTCAATCACGGCATCTAATGAATATGTTGCCAAGTCACTCAAGAGATCAAACAAGAATCTACAGTGGTGGCATGATAATCACCTCTGAGGACTCCTTCGAGGCGTTCATCCCATATGCCCAACTCTCGGTGAAAATGCGACACCCTTTGTATAACTCACGTATGTAATCGCAATCATTATAACTTAGTATCCAGTCTTTTCGTCCCTTCATTGTCTCTGCAAATGCTTCATGGTCAAACGACTCGTGCATGTCCCCGTCCTTTCCATAGATGTAAGTCTTGATATAATAGGGTGGATCGGCGTACACGAGCGTTTCTTCATTTTCTGGGTGCGCGTTTAAAAACTCACAGCAATCCATATTAGAAAACTGAATTCGCGCCAAGTCGTTCGTTTCGAGGGTCCTGAGGGACGAGTCGTTGAGCCGACCAGTGGCTGCTTGCGCCGAGTAACCACCGCAAAAAGTGGAGCCACTGAAGGAACACCTGTTGATGATGTAATAGGCAGCCGCTTGTTCAATCGATTCAATATTCATAATATTTGTTCGAAATTTCATAAACTTTTCTTTTGTAACGGGCATTTCGTCTCGAACCCTTTGTATGAGAGTTTGAGCGTTTGATTTAAGCACGGTCCAGAATGTATACAGCGGTCCAAACAGGTCATTTGCTAGGACCGTGTACCCATCCTCTGACATGGCAATTTCGAAGCTCCCTCCCCCAAAGAATGGCGACAGGATAACCTTTCTTCCAGGGAAGTGAGTATTTACGTAGTTTTTCAAAATTTTCACAGCCCTTGTCTTACCGCCCGGATATCTCAAGGGTGACTTCATGCTTTAAATAATATCGCCCACCTTAACTGTATCTTTCCACCAAAAAATGAGGGTAAATCTATCCGAATCAAGTACTTTCTTAACTCCGTGCATATTTACAGCGCCATTAAAAAACGTGAGCGCTCCAGTGACTGGTTTATATGTAACGCCTTTTTCTGTATAAAATTCACCTCCTCCATAATTATTATTCAAATAAATCAAACTATTAAAATCTGTATCTTCCCGTCCACGGGAATCATGTTTGTGAAGCCCACCTTCAAAGTTTTTAGGCCAGATTTGAATTTGAGCTTGACTGCATGTAAGACGTACAGATAATTGTTCCTGTAAAAAACACTTGACTTTGACAACAATAGGGTCATTCGTTATATCTATTGTACGTTTATCCCAATTTTCGACGCAATCCCTGTCATTTTCAAATTTATTCCATTGTTCTGTCATTCTATTTGCATAATTCTGACATAGTGATTTTTCCAAAAAATTCTCAAATACAAAAACGGTATCGTCCATTTCACTAATAAAATAGTGGTTTTAACCTTTAAAGCTTCGCGCTTTAAATTATATAGCAATGCTCAGTCCTCGCAATTTAGCCCAGAAGAAATATATAGAACTTTTGTATTCAGCAGTTCCTATCATTATCGGCACTGGACCGGCTGGAACTGGTAAAACTCTCTTGGCGTGTCACGCAGCTTCAAAGGCTCTTGCGAGTGGTCGGGTTCAGAAACTCATTTTAACCCGACCAGCTGTGAGTGTGGATGAGCAGCATGGTTTTCTTCCCGGAAGTGTTGAAAAGAAGATGGATCCATGGACTCGCCCGATGTTTGACGCTTTGCACCGGTATATGAGTCCTAAAAAGGTGAATGAATATATTTACGACCGAAAGATTGAGATTTGTCCCTTGGCATATATGCGCGGAAGGACGTTTGATAACGCGTGGATTATTGGGGATGAGATGCAGAATAGCACACCTTCGCAAATGAAGATGCTCTTGACGCGTATTGGTGAAAATTCCAAGATGAGCATTGCCGGTGATGTGCAGCAATATGAGCGTGGGTTTGAACAGAATGGTCTATCTGATTTAATTGCAAGAATCTGTGAAAACTCAAATGATATTTCACATATTAAATTCAGTGATGATGATGTTGTCCGCAACCAGGTTATTAAGGAAATCCTTAATATGTACAAGTAATGGACGTCAGGAACCGTCTCACTGAACTGTCAAATCTCCGTGATATGGGGTTTTTCAAGGATCACGCGAAATATCTTCAAAAATTGAAGAGTGAAGGACTGGAACCCAAAGTTATATATGATATCGGGAGTTGCGTCCTTTACTGGACAAACGAGGCTAAAAATATATGGACCGATTCAAAGTACGTTCTGTTTGATGCTTTTGAACCTGCTGAGTTTCTGTACGAAGGCTATGATTATCATATAGGGGTCCTGAGTGATTCTACAAAAACAGTCGAGTGGTGGCAGAATGATATGATGCCTGGTGGAAACTCGTATTATCGCGAAATAGGTTGCACCGAATTTTTCAAGGATGGTATGAGTACTATCAGACCTACTAAAACTCTTGACGATGTTGTCAAGGAGCGAGGGTTTCCGCCACCAGACTTTATTAAAATTGATGTTCAAGGGTGCGAAGTTGATATACTCAAAGGCGCGACCGAAACTCTCAAGACTGTAAAGGACCTCGTGGTCGAGCTTCAACATAGTGAGTATAATAAGGGTGCGCCACAAGTCCAGGAGTCACTCCCTTTTATAGAATCTCTGGGATTCAAATGTGTTTCCCCTATGTTTGCATATAACGGACCGGACGCAGATTATCATTTTAAAAAAATAGACAAATAGTAAATGACTAAGAAGGGTGCTGTACTATCCTCGACCGATCCTCAAATTGTGACTAAAATTCTTTCACTAAACCCCAATTGGTATTATACTTGGGGTACCACTGCTATCCTCGGTCTTGAGAATATTCCATTCACCCCCATGTGTTGGGGATCTAAATCAGTTTCAAAATTAGGAGTACCAGTACCTACCCTTCTTGGATTCAATGAGCCGGATGGTGCGGCTCAGTCCAACCTGACTCCCCAGCAGGCTTTTAATTTATGGCCAAAATTAGAGGAGGCTTCGTCCCGTCTGGGAAGCCCCGCTATTGCGGGGAACGCTTCCAAGGCTGGGTCATGGTTGGAGACTTTTTCTAATTTTAATCCAAAATTAGATTTCGTGTGTGTGCACTGGTATGCTCCACCTAACGCTGACTCATTTTTAAAACAAATTGATACCATCCATGAGAAATACCAGAAGCCTATATGGATCACAGAGTTTGCAGTGGCTGACTGGGCTGGAAAGCACCCAGGTGGTTATGATATCAATTTAGTTTCAAAATTCATGATGGATGCCTGTGCTGGTCTCGAGTCTCGGGACTTTGTGGAACGGTACACGTGGAAGACACGTACTTTATCTGACGCCAACCTTGGCACAAGCTCCCTATTCAATGACGACGGAACTCTCACGTCACTTGGTGCAATATACTCTCAATTATAACGGACCAGATGAAAAAAATCGTGTCTTGTCCTCGCCTAGAGTCTCAAAACCTAGAAAGACAAACACACTAAAATGCAGGCACTGTTCAAGCTTCGCTCAGCTCCGAGGAGCTTTGTTCGGTGTGTGATGGGCAAACCCTATACCGGTGATGAATTGGAACTATGGAGGGCGAAGGAGTTGAAGGAGCAGACGAGCCCCCCCGCACCGGAGAAGTTCACCAAGTCGTTTCAGGACTACCTTAACTCAAGGCTTACATATGAGGAAATGATGAATCAATCTGACGCAGAGAAGAAGCCACCTCCACCCAAGGTTGTTAGAGACTAGATAAGTTTAATATATAAATGCTTCTTTGCACCAATTGTGCATTCTATTCTGAGAGAACAAAAGCCTGCACAAAATACTGGAAGCCCGCCGTCGAGGTCAGTCCGGATCCCAAGCTTTGCAGTCCAGTGGCAAAATTAGGGCTTGTGGTCGTGGCTGTTCCAGACGAAAATGGGGCAAAGAATATCCTCTGCAAGTATTAATTACCCGGGGGGTGCAATTTTGGTTTAAAATTAAGAAAGGGGTAGGGGCAACTAATTTTGTATTAAAATTGAAGGAAGGGTCCCTCCCGCGGATGAAAAAATCGTGTGATGTCCAGGCTTGTGTATATGACGGTTATGAAGGAGTAAAAAACCATGGAGTGCTCGGTGTGCCTTGACGTCATCGCGGAGGGGGCTGAGCACCGTACGACGTGCGGCCACGTGTTTCACGAGACGTGTATGACGTGGTGGCTTCGGCGCGCGACCACGTGCCCCTTATGTCGTACGACGGTCTCTGAAGCCCCCACGGCCCCTGACGAGGCCTCAAGAGTGGCGGGGCTTCTGGCGCGCTCCAGGGAGCTCAGCGAGGGGATGCGTGCTGATATCAGGGCGCTCAGGGCGGTCCTCGCCGCTCAAGAGGCGGCTGCAGCGGCGGCTCGGCTGAAGTCCGCACAGCGCTCGGCTTGGGCTCGCGCCGCCGCCAAGCACCGCATGCAGGTCGCGCTGAGTCAGATGACCCCCGCTGCGGTGGCGGAGATGGAGGAGCAGCGCAAGGCCAAGCGGTCAGCAGCGGCCAAGCGCGCGGCCGCCACACGAGCGGTGAACCGCATGGCTCTAGTGACGTGTAATACGGAGTGACAAGCGGGGCTTCGCCCCTGCACCCCACCCGCCGCCCACAGGTGGTCCCTTTCGCAAAAACTTCGTGTGGTGTCGGCGTCAGTGTCCCCCTACTCAAGGAAAGGCAAACTCGAGGCACCCAATAAAATGGATGACTGCAAAAGTTTTCGAGAGGCTCTGAATGAGTTTAGATACGACCTCCTCGAAGATCCATATCGCAACAAACTGCCATATATTTCTATGTATCGGCTTGACAAGACGTTCCATCAGAACCAGAACAAACTTTCTAACGCTGATAAGAATGAATGGAAAAAGCTGTATGGATATTATGTAAGGCTTGAAAGAAAGCGCGGTCTACAGGAAACTGCTCGACGGATGAATGCAGCCAGGACCATCCAGAAAGAATACAGGGCGCGTATGGAGAAAAAGAAGGCCCAAACTGCATATTCAGCATCTGTTCGACGGACGAATGCGGCATTTGCGAACCTAGAGAAGGCCAAGCGGAACCTCGCCAAGACGCTCTCTAAACGCTAAAATTCGTGTGATGTCCCAGTCAGCGCCCCCTACCCAAGAAAAGGCAAACTAAAATGGAGGATTGCCCCGTGTGCTGCCAGGCGCTCGAGTGGTGGCCCACGTCTACGACCACATGCAACCACAAATTCCATAAAGACTGCCTTACCAAGTGGCTCGTGATGAGCAAAACATCGTGTCCCATGTGTCGGCACTCGCCCGTCGCCATCAAGACGACAACGTGTTCACGAGCCACGTGTCAGATGCCATCCCTAACAGGGCGTGGGATGTGCATCGACCACATGGTCCAGAGTCACTTCAACTTCATCCCGTGTTCAAGCTAAAAAATCTGAAATACTCTTTCTTAATTGTATTATGAAGAAAAGTACGTTTCTATGATACAAAAACTTTTGTACAATTTTCGCGTGTTTTTGGGTCCCTGGAAACTCATGTCTGGACAGAATTAAAT
>Ga0181351_1000027_pt1 | contig 39275 bp, 58 predicted proteins | sample Su13VDMM15SD_FD_170485 | JGI IMG/M metagenome (GOLD analysis project Ga0181351, IMG submission 170485) | Freshwater viral communities from Lake Michigan, USA - Su13.VD.MM15.S.D | ecosystem: Environmental > Aquatic > Freshwater > Lake | place: USA: Michigan | collected 2013-07-16 | reverse complement strand
GAGAAGAATGGCCACAGCATTCCGCATCCGCTCGGCCCTACCCCCTCCCCCTCGCGGCGAACGGCAACCGGCTTCAGCGTCATGGCCTGGTGCAGCCGGCGCGTGTCTAGCCGCGAGCGAGCTGCGAGGCGTCGCGTCGCGCGACCACATAGAAAGCGGAGGCTAGGGCGCTTTTTGTGGTTGACACCCTAGCAATATTGCTAGATAGATAGGGATACCAACCACGGAGACGACACATGCCGAACGGGATCCACACTGTAGCCGAGATGGCCGCTTTCTTTCAGTCGCCCGCGTCGCGCGAGCTGCGCGCCGCCGTTCATGCGGCTGGCGAGCGGCTTGGCAAGGGGACGCGCGCCGAGCGCGCGCAAGCTAAGGCCGACTATAAATCTGCGCTAAACGCCATTCGCGACGCGGTGTCCGCGCTGAAATCCGCTTAGGCGTAGACTTACGCCTAAGTCATTTTCTGGAGGAAGTCAAGATGACCGGTATTGAACAAGAGAACGATCTCATTGCGCGCGCCAACGTCGAGATCGACGCCTTGCGTGCGGCGGGGCACGGCGCGAGCGGCCGGCGTATGGCGCAAGGTGTCGAGATCAAGATAACGCGCGCCGGCTGGCAAGGGCCTGAAACGTCATATCTGATCATCGCGCCCCGCGCCGGCTAACGGCCCCTGTTACCCGCCACGGTCAAGCGTGGCGGGCTTCACGGACTGTTAGAGGAGCCTGAGAACATGACTGCAATCGTTCCGACCCTGCCCGCCGGCTGCAATAGCTGGATCATCGTCAACCGCGCCACTGGCGAGGCTGTGCTCGAGACGTGGTCGCGCGACGTCGCAGCCTTGGTCAATGTCGATCGTTACGAGGTGCGAACCGCGCTCGACCATTTGCAGCGGATCAACGCCGCAGCACATAACTAACGGGCGAAACCTAGCAATATTGGCTGGGTCATCACCTGGGTCATCGATTGTCATCATTTCCGGGAGAATGACCCATACTCAAACCCTTGCCACGGCCGCCGGGGGGGGATTTATGGGTCAAATGGGTCATCGATTTCGCGAAGTTCTTATAACACATACTAGCAATATTGCTATCACACATCTATATTTCCTATATCTAATGACTATTTGACCCATAAACAGGCCCAAACGCCCGCCCCGCCTGCCCCTCGGCATGGGTCATTCGGCTAAAAACCGTGACCCAGCCCGTGACCCAGATGACCCAGGAAATCCGCCATGACACCTTTCGTCCGTGAATACGCCGCCGCCCTTCTCGCCGCCGATCCAACGCGCGACTTTGCTGGATGCGTCGCCGAGGCCGCCCGACGCGAGAACATCAAGCAACTGATGATTGCAGACCGCGCCGCCGCCAAGAGCTTCGCCAAACGCTCCCGCTCACAGAAACGCGCCTGGCGCGCGCGCAAGGCCAAGCTGCGCGAGCAAGCCGCCACCAAGAAATAAGCAATATTGCTTGACACCCCGCCAAACCCGGCGCACGGTGACGACATCAACCACGGAGACCACCCCATGACCCCCAAGATGACCGCCAACGTTCAGGGCCTCAAAGAGACCTCAAAGAACGCCCGCCGCGACACCGGCTTCCTTCGCGAGATCGCCGTGCTGGACCCAACCACCGGCCGCGCCGTCCTGACAGCTCGCCTCTACTACCCCGGCACGGTCATGCGTTGCAGCCTGTGGATCTCCAGCCGCGGCAACGGCACCTACGGCCGTGGCCAAGGCGAGGCCGGCGGCGGAGGCTACCACAAGGCCAGCGCCGCCCTCGAGGCCGCGATCGCCGACGCCGGCATTGCCCTCTCGCGCCGCATCGGCGGCGTTGGCGACCAGGCCATGCTAGACGCTTGCGAGGCTATCGCCCGCGCCGTCACCGGCAAGCGCCGCTTTATCACGCACGAGGCGCACGCATGACCCGCGCCGAAGCCTTAGCCCGCCGCCTGTTTCCCGACGACGTAGCAGACGGGACCGACTGCCGCGCCGAGATCGGCCGCGAAGGCCAACCGTGTAGCGCCTGCGCCAGTCGCAACGCCGCGTGGACCGACCGAGTGCGCGAGGTACGCGCCGCCCTTCAGGACACCACCCCATGACCCTCGACGACATCTTCAACCTCGCCCGCGACGCCGCCCGACACCCCGGCGAGGCCATGGCGATCGACGACCTCCGCGCCGAGCTGCACGCCATGCTCGACACCGCCAAAGCGCACGCCCTCGACCCGTCCGAGATCCCGGCCGCCCTGGACGACCTCAAGGCCCTGCGCGAGCACGTCAAGACGCAACCGTTCGACAGTTGCGGCGAGGCTGACGGGACGGTGACAGTCGAGGACACAACACCCGGCGCTTTCGGTGACTGGCTCGCCACGCTGGAAAGGCTCGCGCGATGAGGGGCCCCGACTTCGACGACGCGGCAGTGATCCTGCGATCTCGCGGCGTGTTCCGCCAGGCCAAAATCTGCCGGCGCGGCGAAGACGTCTTCGCGGCATGGGGCGCCGGTTATATTCGCCTCCTCGCCCACTCTGGCACCACGGTTCCGCGCGTATCTTGGGATGACCTCGAGGCGCAAAGCGTGACGATCGACAAAGGACGCCCGCGCTATGCCGTCTAAAACGACCCTCGCTGACGCCGTCATGGTGCTGCTCGACGCGCACATGGCCGCCGTGGTTGACGCGCGGTTAAGCCGCCACTCTTGCGGACCAGACGTCGCGCAACTGCGCGCCGCGCCGGCCTCCACCCGCGCCGCGCTACGTGACGCCCTTTCGGATTTGCTCAAATGAACCTCCTCGCACGCTTCAAACAGGCTACCGGCCTCAGCGACCAGCAGATCGCCGACCTGATCGGCCGGCCGCGCTCGACCGTGCAGTCGGTCATCGCCGGCCGCGCGCCGGACACCACACCGCCCGCCGCGCTCCTGCCTACGATCGACGCGCGCCAGGCGATGCTCGCCGACCTGGCCGACGACTTGCACAAGACGCAGGTTGACAACCTAGCAGCCTTGCTAAACGATACCCAAACCAACCACGGAGACAACACCCCATGACCCACTATGCCGATCCCCAAGTCGTCCACGGCGGCGAGTGCTGCGTCTGCGGCGAATGGTTCGCCGACAACGAGGCCGACCTGAACGCCGACAACGTCTGCGACGACTGCGACAACGCCGCCGAAGACGAGAGCGACCCGCTGACCCTGGTCGCGCCGCGCACCCGCACCAACTGGTTCGCCCTCGCGGCCGACCTGACCGTCCAGGTGCGACTGTGACCGCCGTCCACATTCTCGCGTTCGGCTTCGGCTGCGCGGGCGTATCGTCTGCCGCGATTAGTCGCGACTGGGCAACCGCCGGATGGGCGCTGTCGTCCCTTTGCTGGACCGTCAGCTCGTGGGCCCAACATCACAGAAACCAACGCACATGAGGCCCCATCCCATCTACGGCCGGCCGCATGCGGTCCTGTCCGTCCACGACCTGACACCCAAGACGTTCGAGGAGTGCATGTCGACCCTGACCATGTCGATCGGCCAGCTCGAGCGACTGACCCTGAGCCCTGAGCAGCGCGACCGCGTCAACGCCGCGGCTGCCAGGCTCGCAACCACCACGGAGCGCACCACATGACTGACCCCCGGGATCACCGCCGCTGCGCGGCCATGCAGACCGACCAGGCCAGCCACCGCGGGTGGGACTTCCGGCCGATGCCCGTCCGCGCCGCCTTCGAGATCCTGCGGCCTCGCTCCCTCGTGATCCTCGCCGTCCTCGCCGGCGTCGTCAGCCTGTGGTGGCTGTGATGACTGATGAACTGGAAAGGCTGGCGAGGGCTGCGACGCCGGGGCCTTGGGCTTGGTCCGGCTGGAGCCTTTTGGGCAACACGCATGAAGCCGTGATCGGCAACGAGCCGGGGGAGGGTCAGATTATCGTCCCGGAGAGCAACAACGCCGCCTTCATCGCCGCAGCCAATCCCGCGACCATCCTCGATCTCCTCGCAGCCAACCGGAAGATGCGGGCTGGGCTTCGTCCGTTTGCCGCGCTCGCTGACATGGTTGGCGAAGCGTGGACCGACGAGACGCCCGCTTTTGTTGGTGCTGACGGAGTGACGATCACAATCGGCCAACTCCGAGAAGCCCGCTCAGCCCTCTCTACGAAGGAAGATTGAGATGAGCTTTCAGAACGGACGAAACATGATCGTCACGGCGGGCATTGCCGCCTTGGCTGGCGCTCACAGCATGGGCGGATGGGGCGAGGCATTCGGGTCAATCGACCGCTACCCGCCGCGATGGGCCGACCAGAAGCCGGAGCCTGTCCTGCGTCACGTCGCCATCGCGAAGGTCAAGAAGAAGCGCGCCGCCAAGCAGGCTCGTCGTCAGCGGAGGTTGCCGTCATGACCCTTATCGAACGTCTGGAAAAGGCGGGGGAGGGATCGCGGGAGCTGGACGAGCAGCTTCTTCTCGCTACCGGACACGCGGTTCTAACAGATTGGAACGGCCAGCGATGGACGCATGAGCGTGTCGGCATCATCGGGACTGACTGCCACCGCCCCACCCAAAGCCAAGACGCCGCTTGCGCGTTTCAACGGCGAGTGCTGCCGGGCTGGTACTGCGCCGTTCAGCCGTGGTTCCACACCGACCCGGAGCGCGTAATGCACCGCGCCTATGTCATCCGCCCTGACTGGACGCGCTGGAACCCGGTCGATGACGATTGGTGTGAGGCGCGGAGCGGACCATCCGCCGCCACCCCCGCCCTCGCGCTGTGCCTCGCGGTCCTTCGCGCAACCCAGGAGCAACCTGATGTCTGATGCAGTTATGGTTCCGAGGGAGCGCGACGAAGCCTTCTGCGAGGCGTTCTATGACTCGCACTTGACCCACGCTCTAGACGCCATGCGCGAGGGCACCCCGTACCAGATCAACGCGGACGGTGCTTTCGCGCTTATCCGGCAGGCTGCTGAAGACCGACGCGCCCTCAAGGCCCTCGCAGCTTCTCCCTCTGTGGGAGGTTGGGGGGAGCCGGTCGCGTGGCAACGTCGGATGCGGAACACGTCCAGCGATGCGTCGGACTGGCAATCGACATGGTCCGAATGGAAACAGTGCACCGACGAGCAGGCGTCCTACGCCCGTGAAAACGGACACGTCGAACACGCTCCCGAAGTAGTCGCTGAAATTCGCCCCCTCTACGCAGCCCCAGCCTCAGTCTCTACAGGTTCACGGCCCCAAGAGGCCGTACCCACCGAGCAAGCTGGATGGCCGGTTCTGGCTGACCGCGAACGGTTGGCGTTTCTCATCCGGTGTTCCATCGGCGAGTGCATCATCGGCCCGAGCCACGCCTACCACGCCGCCGACTTCATCATCAGCGAAGGCCGGGAGCAACCCGCTGACGGCTGTTCTAGCAATGAAGGAGCGGGGAAATGAGCCGACAGGAAATGGACACCGCACCGCTCGACGGAACGTGGATTATCGGCATCGACAAGGACGGGCGCGAGGCCCGCATCCAGTCCCGCCAAACGCATCCGGCGGTTCCGGGCCTCCGACACTGGGGCGAGGGCGAGACCGAGATGCAGGGCGGTGGAAACTGGGAGGTCAGCAAGTGCTTCTATCCGGTCGCATGGAAGCCGAGCAACGACCAAACCATCCTCCCTCAGACGGAGAAGGGGTCATGAGCCGCCTAACCGAACGTCAGGTTTCAGTGCTGCGAAGGGCGCAAACCGGAGGAGGCCATGGATGCACAAACTTTCTGACGCCGCTCGGCATGACTGTGGCGCAGACCGGCGCTGTCTGTCGCCAGCTTGAGCCGAAGGGCTATATGGCCCGCCAGCCGAACTACCGTCAAGCTTGGGGCATCACCAGCAGCGGCATCCAGTGGCTTCGCAGCCTAGACGCAGGCCGTCCGTGGATGGTGCGCGGGTACAGAACTACCACTGCAAACTCGGTAGGTACGGAGGCCGAAGGCCGTAGTGCACCCAGCACCCCTCCCGTGAAGACCGGGGAGGGCTAGATGGCGCTGGACAGCCAAATGCAATCAGGCCGCTCGACACCGCCTGAAGACCTCCGCGCCTACCTGATGAACCCGAATATCCCGAAGAGCGAGGCCGAGCACTGGGCGGCTCGCCGCATCACCGAGCTTGAGGAAGCTTTGTCCGTCGCCCCTATGGAGGCTGTGGCTTGGCGGGAGAAGGTGGCGCGGATCATTGACCCTGTTGCTTGGGAGGCGCTGGACATTTACGGGCGATACAAAGCCGCTTTCCTCGGGCTCACCACAGACAAGTCGCTCGCCAAAGCCGACGCCATCCTCGCCCTGATCGCCACCCACCCCGAGCCAGGCACATGAAGGCGCTCCGCGACATGCTGCTGGCGGCGCTCGTCACCGCCTTGCCGCTCATCCTCCTGGCGGAGTTGATCTGGTCGTAAAACATGCTAGGTTCTGTTTCGTGGCCTCCCGGCCCGTTCTCTCGTGGTTGATTGAACGACAGGCCCCCGTCGGAAACGACAGGGGCCTGTTTTCATATCTGGACCTTGCGCTCCGCCGGGGCTTCGACCATCCGCCGCAGCTCGCTCTTGGACGCCTTGGCGGCGATCTCAGGCGCGGCGAAGACCTGCTTCTTGCCCGGATATTCGACCGACGCCAGGCGGCCCATATCCCTCCACCCGGCCTCCTTCAGCGCGTGCAGCAGCGCAGGCTGCGGGATCTTGACGCCCTGCGGCGCGCCGGCCGACAGGCGATCGCACAGCGAGTGCAGCGGCGAGCCGATGACGCCGGCCGCAAAATCGCCGACCCGGTTCTCGATCATGGTCACCAGATAGCCTTCGGCGATCGACATGCCGTGCTCGACCAGATTGGCCTTGAAGTCGGTCCACGGCGGCGCGGCCCCCGGGTTGAACGCCCGCACGTCGCGTGCGTACAGCCACGCGGCGCACGCCTCGAAGCCGCCCGACTTGAACCACTGCCACAGCGCCCACCCATCCTCGGACGACATGCGCGGCGCGTGCGACCAGACGCAGCACCAGCGGCGGTCCTGCGACGGCAGCGACAGCGGCACTGGGTCGTTGGAGAACGCCAGGACGAACAGCCGGTTGGCCATGTAGTAGGGATGGTGGTGCTTGCGGTTGATCGGCAGCGTCTCGGGCGGCGCGGCGATGATCGGCTTGAGCCGGTTGGCCAGTACCCGCCGCGCACCGGCGTCCGGCTCGCGCAGCTCGTTGATGAGCAGGATCTCGCTTTCCAGGTGGTAGTCGAACGCCGACGACAGGCTCTCGTTGTCGACCAGTCCGCGGTTAATCATCTTCGGGCCGCAGACCGACCAGATGAAAGGTGCCCACATGCTGTCCTTGCCGCAGCCCTCGTCGCCGCCGTGCAGGACCGCGTGGTTGACCTTGATGGCGGGGTTCTGGAGCTTGAACGCCATGACGTCCCACAGATGCTCAAGCAGATCCTCGTCAGGCACCAGCAGCCGGCAATGGTTGAGCCACTTGGTCGGGTCGCCACCCTCCACGACCGCGGGCCGCGCGTCGCGCCAGCGGTTCGCCAGAGGGTCGCCGTCGTGGGCCACCAGGACGCTCTCGCCCGCGGCGTAGGTGACGCCCGCCACCGCGGCGGCCTTGAGGGCCTGACGGTTCTCGTCGAAGCAGATCGACGCCTCGATGCGCCGGCCGCCATGGACGCTGACGCAGTGGATGTGTCGATAGAGGGCGTTGAACGTGGACCGGGTCACCTCGCGGCGCTCGACCAGGTCGAAATAGCTGTCCTCGGACTGGACGTAGGCGAACCGCTTGTACCAGTCCGCCCGCTCGAGCCGGCCTAACTCCTTGCGTTCGACCTCGGCGATCATCTCGGCCGTGTCGTCAGTGAAAAACTCGGTCGGCGTCAGCTTCTCCTGCATCCGGCTCATCTCGGCGGCCAGCAGGTCGTCTCGCAGCCCCGGCTTGACGACGGGCCCGCCCTGCGCACCGACCCACTCGAGGAAGGCAGCGGAGGACAGGTCCTCACAGTGGCCGTGGTGGCAGCAGAACGAGCGATCAAGCGGGCGGTAGCCGGCGTCGATCGAGCCGTCGGAGTGGGCGTCCTTGTTCGGGCAGACGATGCCGACCCACCCCGAGGCGTTGGCGCGCGACAGCACCATGCCGTGCTCGGACAGCCACTTCAGCACCGGGTCGGATCCGGTGTCGGCCAGCCGCAGCGGGGTGTGAGCCGCCGTGTCAGCCTCATCCGGCACCACCCCGAGGGCGGTGCAGATGTCGTCGAGGGTGAACTCGCGGTCGGGGTGGAACTCGACCAGGCGCGAGGCGAACCCGTCACGCCCGGGCTTGAGGTTGACCGACCCGGGAACGCGGAACTTGCGCACGGCGTTGACCGCGCCGGGATCGGTGAAGCCGGCCGCTGCGATGGCCTTGATGGCGGCCACGAACGCAGCCTTCGGCGGCTGGTCCTTGAAGGCGTAGCCCCACTGGAAGGACCCGGGCGACGTCTCCATGACCCACGTCGGCGGCAGCGGCGGCTCCTTGGACTTGGTGCCGATGTCGTCCAGCATCATGCACAGGACAAACTCGCAGTTATCGGCCGAGGCGCTGACGCCGTCCGTCATCCGGTCGAGGATGAAGGAGCCGGTGTTGAGGTAGAGCGCGTCGCCCCTGCGCCGCTCGGACGGCAGGAAGGAGGGCCATGTGTACTTCGGCGTCCCGTCGGCGTGCATCTGCGCCTCGCCGCCCTTGCGCACGGGCTTCTGCAAGCTGAGCAGCGCAGTCTCGCCCTCCGGGGCCAGCCCTGCGATGAAGTCGATGAAGTCGATCATGTCGTGCCCTCGAGGTGCATCGTGAACTTGCGCTTTCCAAATGTGCCGACGTTACGATAGCCAAGATCGCGCATTTGAGCGTCGTTGCGCGAGACGGTAGATTTTCTCGCCACCTGCCTCCCGTCTGCATCCTCCCATCGAGGAGAACCTTTCATTTGGCCGACGTAGGTCCAGTTTGTCGCGCGGTAAATCGCGCCTGTGTGGCCCATGAAATCGTCGGCGTAGGTCACGAGGCTCACGAACCTGCCGTCCTTACGGATCATCCGTATGCTACGCGCCATCAAAAACGAGGCGGCGTTGCTCGGAACGTCTGGCCGAACCGCGAGCCGGGTGAGCGAAAGCACCTTCTGCCACTTGTCGCGGTTGACGCTTTGGGCGGCGACCTTTGTCGGCGGAAGCCAGATGGCAACGCCAAGAAGGTCTGGCTCGCCGACACGGTAAAGACCGTGCGAATAGACACGGGTGTTGGAACACCCCTTGCTGTAGTGATGTTCGGCAACGAAATTTCTTGCCTCTCGGGCGGAAACCTCGCGGACTTCGTAATCTTTCGCGCGCAGTTTGCCTTCGTGGTTGTGGTTGCTCATTTGCCGTATCTCTCCCGGATCATCACCTCGGCTGCCAGCGGCAGCCCTGTCGCCCACGCCGGCGGCGTGAGCATGGCGGCCTCAAGCAGCGCCGCCGCGTCTTCCGTGTCCTCTGCCTCGAGGACCACCTCGTCGTGGACGTGCAGGATGACCTGCGCCCCGCCGCCGTCAAGGCTGCGCAGCGCGTGCCGCAGCAGGTCATTGGCGACAGCCTGGACGATGTTCTCGCAGGCCAGTCCGTGCCAGAGCCGCGCGCGCGGCCACTCCGCCGCCCCCTGCGCGGGCTTCCACGCGGCCTTGGAGTAGGTGATGCCGTCGCGCTCGCGCCGGGCATCAGGATAGCACAGGACCCGGCCCGACGGCAGGGCGTACCAGAGGTGCCGCCCGTCGAACAGATAGGTTACCCGCCCGGCCGTGAACTCGCGCCCCTGCTGGCGCATGGCCATGGTGTAGGCTTGCTCGAGGTCGCCCCAATGCTGGACGGCCCACGGGTTCGCTATGCGCCAAGCGTTGACCATCTGGCGCGACAGCGCCTCGGGCAGATGGACGCCGTAGATGCGACCCATAGCGTTGAAGGCCCCGACCGAGCCGCCGAAGCCGCACGCGAGTTCCTGTACCTTGCCGACTTGGCGCTGCGGGTCGTCCACGTCCTCGACCGGGACGTGGAAGGTTGCCGAGGCGTTGACCTTGTAGATGTCCTCGCCGGTGCGGAACAGGTCCAGCTTGGCCTCGCCCGACGGGCAGTTCGACAGCCACGGGTTCACCCGCGCCTCGATCGCCGACCAGTCGGCCGTGACCAGCCGGCGGTTGCCTTGCGGGATCAGCGCCGGCCGCAGCATGCCCTTGAGGACGTCGGTGACCCGCTTGCCGTGGGCCGGGACGATCTCATGCCCGCGCACCATCGACAGGCGCACCGCCTCGGGATCTTTGGCCGTCTTGCGGGCGAAATTGTGAACCTGAAGACCATAGCTGGACGCCCGCCCGGTAGCCGCGCCACCAGCGAACACGAACGCGCCGCGGACGCGCTGGTCCTCCTCGTCGGCCAGGGCGTCCATCCGGGCGAACTTGGCCACGCTGGACGCCCATAGGTCGTCGGCGCACTGGACGACGTCGGCGACGTCAGGCGGCACCTCGTCGGGGTTCTCCTCGGCCAGCACCAGCAGCGAGGCGCGGACGTTCTTGTCGATCGACCGCTTGGTGACGTCGCCCTTGGTGACCGTCATGACGTCGCGCGCCTGTGGCCCGACGCGGTCCCACACCCACTCCCGCATCCGGGGGCTGCGGACGGACGGCACCGCCCCCTCGGTGATGTCGACAACGAGCTTCTGGATCTCGTCGAGCTCGGCGGCGGCGTAGCGCATGGCGGCGCGGGCCAGCGGCACGTCGACCAGCACGCCGCGGTCGTTGATCCGCTCGTTGACGTGGTAGTCGGCCAACTCCTCGGCGGAGAGGTTGCGCGTCGCCTTGGAGATGTCGCGCATCGAGCGGACGTCCTGCTCGCAATACTCGACCAGTTCGGCCATCAGGCCGGGGTCGTCGTTGAAGCTGCCGTCCGCTCTGGGAATACACAGGGCGCGCACCAGTTGGCCGCCGCGGTGGTCCTTGCGCATCGACGCGCCGAAGAAGCGGCCGACGTCCTCAAGGCTACCCGGCGCGCAGTTGGCGCGGGCCTGCGTCGCGGTGCAGTAGAACTGTTCCAGAGCGAAGTCGATTTGCAGGACGTACCAGAAGATCAGTCGCTCGAAGGCGGCGTTGTGTGCGCGGATCTGGCCGGTGTGGTTGCGCACCCGCTCAGGGAACGGCTGGCCGGGGAGCCAGGTCTGCACGTCCTCGTCGTCGAAGGCCCACGACATGCACAGCACGTCGGTCGAGCCGTCGCGGGCGTAGTTGTAGACGCCCTTGGCCTTGAGGTCGCAGCGGGACTTCGTCTCGAAGTCGGTCCAGAGGATGCTCATGTGGTTGATGTGCTACTCGCGGGCGGCAGGGGGGTCTGCCGCCCGCTTTCACAGTCCCTGTTAGGCCGCGCGGCGACGGCGACGCTCAGGCGTCGCCTCAGGCTCGGGAACGACCTCAGCATCCGCCGGATCGGGCTCCTTGTCCATGGCCACCCACTTCGTCACCTCGAGCAGCGGGGTGTAGATGCGGCCGTAGACCTTGTGCTGGTAGCTCTCCTTCTTGAGCAGCAGCAGCGGAACCGGATGTTCCGGGTCCTTCTCGACCTGCGCCGCGATGGCGAGGCCGAGCGCCGTCAGGGCCTTCTTGCCACCGTGCGAGATGGTGTTGAAGCGGACGCTCAGCCCGGCGTCTTCGCCGGTGATGCACTGCATGGACACGCCGATCTGGACCTGCCAGCCCTTGTCGCAGTGTTCCGGCACCGCACCCGTCTCGGGCAGGGGTTGGGTGATCGGGACCATCACCTCGCCGAGCACGGTGCCCTTCGCCGGCGTCTTGTCGCCGGCCCAGGCGATGAAGCCGTGGGTGAAGGAGAACGGATTGACGGCCCACACGCTGTCGGGCTCGACCTCGGTCTGGTCGGAACCGAAGACCCAATGGCCGGTCTTGTCCATCTTGAGGTGGGCGCCGCCTTCGCCGACGCCCGAGGTGGTTTCGACGCGCCGCAGGGCGGCGGTCAGGTCGCCGACCGACGGGAGGCCGGCGGTAGCGAATACAGTCAGATTGCTCATCTTTTCTATCCTAGTTTGCTGAGGGCCGCAGCGAGCTGCTTCCCGATCTGGACCACCGGGGGTCGGGGGTCCGTCTCCACCGTCATGGTGGAGCCCGACGAGACGGCGACCACCATGTCGGCGGGCAGTTCGATCTTGTGCTTCTTGAGCACCTTCTCGCTCTGCGCCACCGACAGCAGTTCGGTCTTCGTCACGTCAGTCTCTGTGAGGCCGAGCTCCAGCAGCCGCGCCTTGGCGGTCGTCGGGTCGGCCCAATGTCTTGTAGCGCGTTTGGCCACCAGCTTGTAGCCGGGGACGGGCACGCCTTTCTCCAGCATGTCGTGCGCCAGCGCGCGGCACGCCTTGATGAAGTCCTCGACCCCGTCGGCGGCGGCGAGGTATTCGGTCAGCTTGCCGACGTCGATCGCCTTCATCGACGCCAGCCGCGCGCGGTCCAGTTGGCCGCTCTTGAGCGGGCAGACCGGCTTGGCCGTGCACCAGCGGCAGTGGTCGCCCAGGTTCAACGGCGCGTTGGGCAGCGCCGAGGCAGCGACGGCGCGCGTCAGTTGCCGCTCAAACTTCTTGATGCGCTCGACCGTGGTCGTCCACGTCCTGATGTACGGCGGCTGGATGATGACGCACTCGACCTCGGTGACGCCGTCGAACGCCCACTGGCAGGACGCTGTGCGCATGGCGGCGGCGGCGTAGAACATGAGCTGCATGTTCTCCTCGGCCTCGACCATGACGCCGTCGCCGAACTTCCAGTCGAGGATGACGGCGCGGCCGTTCAGCCGGCCGACGATGTCGGACGAGCCGAACACGCCGGGCAGCAGGTCGCCGAAGTCGACGGTCGCCTCGGTGATGTACTCCAGCTTGGCCTCGGGGTCGTAGTCGTGGAGCAGGTCCAGCGCGACCTGTAGCTTGCGCTCCAGCAGGTCGTCGGTCAGCGTCAAGCCGTGGGCCTCGAAGCCGACCATGTCCGCAGGGTCGCAGGCGGTGTCCAGCACGACGGCGATGGCCTCGTGGAGCAGGGAGCCTTCGTTGGCGTAGGACGAACCTTCCTGCTCGGGCATCTTGGCGACCAGCGCCACCGAGCCGGGGCAGTGGATCACGCGGGAGGCGGTCGAGCCGCCGACGATCTTCGAGTGGTTCATGTGACTGTTCTCCTTGTTGACGCCACTCTGTTCGCACTGAAAAGTGTTGTCAACGCTTTTCTGATGTGTATGGTCGGGCCATGTTGGAGCGTCAGGTCGAGGCTTATTTTAGGGCTGCGGTGACGCGGGCCGGAGGCGTCGCCTTCAAATTCGTCAGCCCGTCGCACCGGGGCGTCTCGGACCGGATCGTGTGCCTGCCAGGGCAGACGTGGTTCGTGGAACTGAAGCGCCCCGGCGGCCGCCTGATGCCCCTCCAACACGTCTTCGCCGCCGAGATGGCGCGGCTCGGACAACGCTACGCCTGCCTGTCAACCACGAAGGAGATCGACGAATGGATAGAGAGATTGTGAAACTGCGGCAGCGCGGCATGACGCCGACGCTGATCGCGCTGACGATTGACGTGCCCTACGACGAGGTCATCGCCGCCATGGACCGGCTGAACCTGCCGCGCAAGCGCAAGGACCGCGTGACCGTCATCAGCCCCGACTACGTCGTCGTGCGCAGCCCTTCGCCGCCGCGCCAGTTCAGTTGGCAGATATGACGGCCTACTACAACGAGTTTGTGCGGCGACGGTTGTTGTAGTATGACTGACAACATGATCTTGTATGTCGTCACAAACAATATCACCGGCTTTCAATATGTCGGCGCGACCAGTCGGTCTTTGGATGTGCGCTGGCGCGAGCATATCCGCGACGCGGAAGCGGGCAGGGGTTGGGCGCTGCACGATGCTCTGCGGCAATACGGACCCGACGCCTTCTCTGTTGCCGAGGTGGCCGCTGCTGAAAGTTGGGATGCTCTTTGCCAGCAAGAAATTGCGCTGATCGTGCGCCTCGGTTGTCTGGTGCCCGATGGCTACAACATAGCCGCCGGCGGCGAAGGGTGCCCAGATCGAAAAATGCCTCCCGAAGTGCGAGCAAAAATATCCAAAGCCCATCTCGGCAAGACGCTATCCGCCGAACATCGGGCCAAACTGTCGCTCGCTAAACAAGGAGTGAAGCTGCCGCCGAGATCGGCAGAGCACCGCGCAAAGATCGCAGAAGGTTTGCGAAAAGCGTGGGCGCGAAGGAGAACTAAGTGACTGCTTATTATAATGAATACGACCCGTTCGCGGCGGCGTGGCTGCGCGAACTCATCAAGGCCGGCCACATCGCCCCGGGCGACGTGGACGAGCGCAGCATCAAGGACGTCCAGGCCGATGATCTTCAAGGTTACACCCAATGTCACTTCTTCGCCGGCATCGGCGTCTGGAGCCTCGCCCTGCGCGCGGCTGGATGGAGTGACCAGCGTCCGGTTTGGACCGGCTCGTGCCCCTGTCAGCCGTTCAGCGCCGCAGGCAAGGGCGGAGGCTTCGACGACGCCCGCCACCTCTGGCCCGACTTCTTCCGTCTCATCGCGGAGCGCCGCCCTGACGTCGTCCTTGGCGAACAGGTTGCAAGCAAGGACGGCCTCGCTTGGCTCGACCTTGTACACTCTGACCTGGAAGGCGCGAACTACGCCGTCGGGGCGGTCGATACCTGCGCTGCGGGCTTCGGCGCGCCGCATATTCGACAGCGGCTCTATTGGGCGGGGCAGCGAGAAGGGGTGGGCCACGCCGACGACACGCGACTGGAAATCGGGCGGCGCGGACCTGACGAACTCGTGGGCGCGCAAGGACGGCAAGCTGCGCAACGACCTGTTGGACTATCAGGCGTGGGCGGCGGGCTGGCCGAGCCCCACGACGCCGAGCGGCGGCCAGACCTTCCCGGACGGGACGAGCGCGACGGGGCAGACGCCGGACGGCCGCAAGGTACAGGTCACGTTGGGGCTGGTGGCGGATCAGGCGGGCTGGCCGACGCCGATGGCCGGGACGCCAGCGCAGAACGGCAACAACGCGGCGGGCAACAACGACAGCAGCCGCAAGACGGTCTCGCTGGTGACCGGGTGGCCAACGACACGGGCTGCGGACGGCGAGAAGAACGTGCGGACGGTCGAGGGGTCGCTGCGGGAGATCGAGCGCAAAGGCTCGCCGCAGGATCTGTCGATGGCGGCGGCGATAGCTGCCCCGGCCCGACTAACGGCCTCTGGCGAGATGTTGACTGGCTCGGATGCCGGGATGGAAAGTGGCGGCCAGTTAGCGCCAGCCCACAGCCGGTGGCTTATGGGTCTGCCGAGAGCCTGGGACGTGTGCGGGATGCGAGTGCCCAAGCGTGCGAGGAAGAAATAAATGGCGTCCTCGAAATACCCGGAAACGAAACGGCCTTGCGAGACTTGTGGTGCGACCTTGTTGCGCAGACGGCATCCGAAGGATGGCCGCTTGGAAGGGTTCCGGGACTTTGCGAGGCGCCGTTTTTGCTCGCTTTCCTGCGCCAACTCGCGGAGCAAAGGCGGGGTATCTCGGAACGCCTATCTCTACCACGCGCGGAAACATCTCAAGGCGGCGTGCGAGGCGTGTGGGCAGACGACGGAACTGCACGCGCACCACGTCAACGAGGACTGGACGGACAATCGTCGGGCGAACATTCAGACCCTGTGCGTCTTCTGTCATCAATTCTGGCACGGGCTGCACAGGAGGCTTGGGCTCTCGACCACAAAGCCTATGCCGAGGCTTACTTCCCGCTTGCCGTCGGGTCTGAAAATCGGGTCGGACGGCTGCGCGGCTACGGTAACGCGATCAACCTCGCGCAAGCGCAAGGGTTCATAGAGGCGGTGATGTGATGAAGCTCCGCCCCTACCAGGACGAGGCCGCCGACTTCCTGTACGAGACAGACAGGGCGATGATCCTCGCCCCCGTCGGCGCGGGCAAGACGGCCATCACCCTCGCCGCCATGCACGCCATGATCCGCGACGGCGTCGCCCGCCGGTGGCTGGTGCTCGCCCCGCGCCGGGTTTGCACCGACGTCTGGCCGGTCGAGGCCCCCAAGTGGGCTCCGGGCCTGTCCGTCGCCGTGGCCGTGGGGACGCCGGCGCAGCGCGCGGGCGCGTTCGCCAGCGCGGCCGACGTCGTCGTCGCCAACTACGACACCATCCAGACCCTGCCCTCGCTCGACGGCTTCGATGGGGTGGTGTTCGACGAGCTCACCCGGCTCAAGAACCCGTCCGGCGCGCGCTTCAAGGCACTGTTCAAGCTGCTGGCCCCGCTGAAGTTCCGGTGGGGCCTGACCGGCTCGTTCACCTCGAACGGGCTGGAGGACGTCTTCGGTCAGTGCAAGGTGATCGACGAGACGCTGCTCGGGCGCTCCAAGGGGGCGTTCCTCCAGACGTGGTTCATCCCGATCAGCCGGGAGTTCGGCCAGTGGGTCGCCCGGCCGAGCGCCTTGGCAGGCATCATGGCCAAGATCAAGCCCGCGACGTTCGTGCTGGAACCGGGTGAGTACGCCGACACCCTGCCGCCGCTCAACGTCGTCGAGGTGCGCTCGACCATGGACATGAAGGCGTACGACCGCATGAAGCGCGACTACGTCGCCCAGGTCGGCGGCGAGATGGTCACGGCCCTGACCGCCGCGGCGATGACCAGCAAGCTCCAGCAGCTCGCCGGTGGGTGGGCCTACGCGCCCGAGCCGGTCTGGTTCTCGTCGCACCGCTTCGACCGGCTCGAGGAACTGCTGGCCGAGAACCAGCGGGCCAACACCCTGGTGGTCTACAACTACCGTGAGGAGCTCGCCGAACTGAAGCGGCGATACCCGCAGGCGCAGACGCTGGACGACGCGGATGCTATTCAACGGTGGAACGCCGGCAAGATCGAGATGCTGCTGGTCCATCCGAAGTCCGCCGGGCACGGGTTGAACCTCCAGCACGGCGGGTCGAACGTGGTGTTCGTCTCCCTGCCGTGGTCGCTGGAGCTGTTCGAGCAGACGGTCGGTCGGCTGCACCGCAGCGGCCAGAAGCACCCGGTCTGGTGCTATGTCTTTCTCACTGAGAAGACGATCGACGAGAGGATCTGGCAGGCGCTGCACGACAAGCGGTCGCTGTCTGAACTGGCTACAGAGGAGTTGGCCGCATGACCGGGTTTAACGATACCTTCGACAAACAGATCGGGACCCTGCGGGTCATCAGCTACGGCGGCGGCCATCCTCGGTGGGTGCGCATCCGCAGAACGGATAGTGCTGACAGCGCCGGGCAAAGCCTGTCTATGGAGGAGGCTCGCGACCTCCACTACGCTCTTGGTCGCCTTCTGGAGTTGGCCGCATGACTACGATGTTGGAGAAGGCTGCGCAGGCTATCGGCCAGACGGCGTTGAAGGACGGAAAGGTTTACTCTGTCGTGGAGGGCGGCGAGACGCGGGTGTACTTTGACGGGGTGATAGACCTCGCTGCCGCCGCTCGCGCCGCACTTGAGGCGATACGGGAGCCGAACACGGATATGCTGGAGAACGTATGTTGGCGTTTCGAGCACATCTGCGAGTGGCACATCGGTATCGACGCCATTCTTGAGGATCAAGTATGAACTGGACCGAACTGCTCGCCAAGCTCCCCGACATGACCGAGCGGGAACTGAAGGAGGCCATCCGCGAGGAGGCGGGCCGGGACAGCCCCCGGGCCTCGCACCTGGCGCGGATGCACACCCGCTACGGCAAGCTGCGCAACGCCCGAGAGCGCAAGGAGCTACTGCGCGGGGTCTGACATGACGTTGACCGCGCCGCCGGTCAGGTGCGACCAGAACGCGGGGTTCATCATGTTGCGCTGCATCTGCGCGCGCGTCGCCAGCGGGACCATCTGGAGCAATTGGTCCATGTTCGCCCCCGACTGATATGCCCGGGCAAGCTCGCGGCGGATCTGCGGCGACACCTTGGCGTCGACCAGCATCGATCCGAACTCCATGGCCGCCGCCGTGACCGGCCGCCCCATGGTCATGATGTTGCGGGTGCGGCGGAACGGCGACCGCCCCGGCGCGAGCAGTTCGCGCGCGCGGCCTGCCCCCTCAGTGGCCAGCACGCCGACGCGCTCGTCGCGGCGCACCTGGCGAGCGGCGCTGTCCAGCGCGTCCATGCCCGACGGCCCGACACCCGTCGGGTTCATCAGGTTGCGCAGGTCGATGCGGTTGCCGCCGAAGACGCCCGAGACGACGTCCGGCGCGTCACCCTCCACCGTGTTGACGAAGGCGTTGGGACTCTGGCGCAGTTGTCGCCCGGCCACGCCCATCATGTTCTGCCGCTCGACGCTGCGCATGCCGCTGGCGTAGTCGTCCAGATACTGACGCCAGCCTGTGCCGCCGGCCGCCTCGATGGCGTCGTCCAGCATCTGCTGCGTCTCTCGCACCAGTTGGCTGCGGCGCGCGGATTGACCGGAGATGTCGCCGCCGCGCCCGGCGCTCAGCGCGCGCGAGATGATGTCGTCCAGGTCGTTCATGCGCAGGGCGTAGATGTCTTCCGCCGACGCCACGCCACCGCGGCGGGCGGCCAGCGCGTCCAGAGCCGACGCGATCTCGGCCAGCACCCGGCTGTTGGTCGTGCCGACGCCCGGCGCGTCCGCCTGCGCCATGAGCGCGGCGGCGACCGGAGCCACGTCCAGCGTGCCGGAGGCGTCAGCCGCCGCGAGCTCCGCCTGTTGCATCGGGACGGTGGCCGCGCGGAGCGCCGCCTTCTCGCCGCGCTGCGCCAGTTGCGCGTCGGTCAGGTTCGCTCCGCCGGCCAGCCGGTCGATCGGCGCTTGGCGGGCGGTACGCTGCGCACCCTCGATGGCGAGGAAGGCGTCAGGTTCGACGGCGCGCACGCCCGCGCCGATGCCCATGAAGGCGGCGGGCTCGACGCCCGCTTCGACCAGGGCCTGCTGCGCAGTGACGTCAGGCCCTGCGTTGCGCAGGGCAGCGACAGCTGCGTCATAGTCGACGCCGAGCGACTGGCGCACGACTTCCGACGCGCGCGACCGCCCGAGCGTGCCCGTCAGGGCCTCGAACCCGGTCAGCAGGCGGTTGAGCGCCCACTTGGCGGGGCGGGCAGCGATCGTCGGCAGCAGCGCGCCGATGGTCGCGCCGGCCGCCGCGTCGTCCTCGTTGATAAGCGCGGCCTGCGCACCGCCCGAGATGGCACCACCGGCAGCGCGGACGCCGAGGTTGGCCAGCCGCTCACCGACAGCCGGGGCTGCGCCGGCGGCCGGGGCTCGCACGGCGGAGGGTAGGAAGCCGCCCGCCTGCGTGGCCTGACCGATGCGCTCGACGATCTGCCCGGCGCGCGGCGCGACACGGGCGAGGGCTTGGCCGCCGACAGCGATGCCGCGGCCGACTGCCCCTGCGACCGGGGCGGTCGCGGCGACCTCGCCGGCGAACTGGCCCGTCTGGTTGAGCAGCAGGTTGTCGGCGCGCTGCGGGGCGTTCATCTCGTTGGCGCGCGCCTGATAGGCGTCCGCCTGGTCGATCATGGCGTTGCCGATGCCGTCCAGTCCGAGCCGGTCGGCGGCCTGACCGAGCAGACCGTAGGCTCCGCCCGCGACACGCTGGATGCCGCGCGCGCCGCCGGAGGCGAAGTTCAGGAACTGGCGCGTGACGGGGTTCGAGCGGTAGGCGTCGACGACCGCCGCGCCAGCGCGCTCCAGCGGCCCACCTTGCGGCGCGGCAGGCGCATCGCCGGGGCGCACCATCGGCAGCATCTCGGGACGCGAGCCGCGTACCTCGACGTCCTCCATGCCGCGCGGGAACTCCCAGGTGTTCGTCGTCGGGTTGAAGTAGCGACCCTCCGCCGCAAGGCTCTCGGGCGTGTCTTCCGGGGCCAGCGGGCGAACGGTGTAGGTCGTGCCCTGCGGCGTCGTCTGCGCGTCCCGGATCAGCGCCGGGCCGTCGTACTCGTCTACCGGCGGCGCGGCAGGCGCGGGCTGCGGACGAGCGGGCGCGGGCTGGCGTCCGCCGCCGCTACGGCGCGGAGCGGGCGGCGTAAAGCTGAGGCCGGCCGGCAGCGGCGGTACGCCTACCGGCGCGGGCGGCGGCGTCAGGGACAGCCCGGGCGGAAGCGGCGGCGTCTGCTGTGCCATCTACTCACGCACCCACTGACCGTTGCGAACAACAAAGCGGTTGCCCTGCGCATCGTAGGCGACTTGCCCTCCGCCTGCGCCGCCGCCGCCCGCCGGGGCACCCCCGCCACCCGCGTCGACCATGGCCTTATACGCAGCCACCAAGGCTTCGGAGCGTGTGCGCAGGATGCCCAAGTTTTCCCGAAGCTGTTGCGGTGACTGCGATTGCTGCGTGGACGCCCACACCGAGGCCAGCATGTCTAGTTCGCGCAACACGATCTGGCCGAGCGCGCCGCCCGTGCGGCTCTCGTCGCGCATCTGTTGCAGCCGGTCAAACGCCAGGTTGCTCTTAATGCTTTCCATGGTCCCGGCGAGGTCGGCAGCAGGCGTGCCGGGAATAACCGCCGTGAGCGAGCCGAGCCCGGCCGTGAAGTAGTTGGTGTTGGCCGCGGCCTCGTCAATCAGGCGCGTCAAGTTCTGCGCACCCTCCAGTCGTCCCGGAGCGGCGGCCCGGGCCGCTGCGGCTGCCGCGCCTGCCGGATCATCCTCCTCTCTGCGGGTCTGACCCGTGACGGGCGCGCCGCCGGGAAGCGTGACGGGGGCTGCGCCTCCGGTGTTCGGGTTCACCGAAACCCAATTGCCGTTGGCATCCTGCACCAATTGCTGACGGTTCGGGTCCGCCGTGACGGTGATCGGACGCGGCGGCGTTGCTCCCGGCGCAAGCGGGTTCGTCTGCACCGGCACGATCGAGCCGCCGGCGTTCTGCATGTCGTAGGCCGGGGCGAACCGCTCCAGCAGCTTCAAGCCGTCAGCCGACGTGGCCAGTTCGTTCCGCAGTCGGTCAGGGCGTTGCTCCACCGGCAGCGCCGTGTACGGCGCGACGTAGGCGTCAAAGTCCGCCGCGTCGATCCCGGCGGCGATTGCCCGGGCACGGGACGCGGCGATGTTGGCGTCCGAGGGGTCGTTGAGGAACGAGCCCACCTCCCGCTGCAAGAAGTCGCGCAGGTCGACGCGCTGCTTGGTGTCGAACTCGCCCTGCGCGCGCGCGTCCGTGTTGCGGGCGGTGAACATGTTGTCGACGCCGGACAGGCCCTCGATGATCGGCGCGGCGGCGGGGCCGTAGCGTGCGACATACGCCCGCATCGCCGCCTGATCGGTCGGGTCGAGCGTCTGCGCGGCGGCCATGGCATTGCGGTTCATCTCCGCAGTGTCGCGCGCGGCCTGCTGGATCATCTGGTTCTGGCGGAACGTCTGCTCCGCCGCGCGCGAGGTATTGTACGCGCCGAAGGCGTTGTATTCCTGCGGAATGCCCGCGAGGGCAATGCGTGCGTCGACCGGCATCAGCCACCTACCTTCGGGGTCAGCCCCGGCGCGCGCGCGCCCATGTAGCTACCGAAGGCGTTGGACACGCCGTTGATCGCGTTGGTGTAGGCGTTGGCTTGGCCGACGTAACCGGAAGCGCGTGCGTTGCCCGCGCCGAGAGCGTTCTCGCCAAGCTGTCCGCCGAGTTGACCTGCCGCGCCGGCCAGTTGGTTCGTGGCCGTCTGTCCTGCACCCATCAGGCTCTGAAGCGGGTTGAGCTGGTTGGAGCGGTTGGTCTGGTAGCGGTTGAAGGCGTTGGTGTACTCTTGCGAGGCCAGATCCTGACCAAACCGCTGCGCACCCTTGAACATCGAGCCCGACAGCAGCATGCCGCGCGCGGCAGCGGAACGCTCCAACGCCTTGTTGCCTTCCGACAGGCGGAAGGCGTAACCAGGGTCGGCCTCAAAGTCGTTCATCGAGAAGTCGCGGCCGTAGCGACCGTAGTCGCCGGCGCTGGCGTCCCCGCCGATGCCGAGCAGCTCCATGATGCGGTTCTGGCCGGTGATGCCGCCTTGGCGGAACGGCTCTTGCAGCCGGGTCTGTTCGGCGAACATCTCGCGCTGAAGACGCGATGCCTCCGCAGCGGACTGGACCTGCGCGTCCGCCGCGCGGCGGGCCGCGCGGCCTTGCATGGCCCCGCCGATAATAGACGAGCCTGCGCTTGCCCCGGCTACGGCGATGAGAGGGTTAGGCATTGGGGAACTCCTCCCGATAGGCCGCGAACGGCTCACCGTACATCATCATCACGAGCGGTGCCATACTCAGCGCGGCGGGCTGGCCATGGCAGAGCAGGACGGCCAGCAGCACCACGTCGTAGTAGGCCGCGCGCCAGACGTAGGACTTCTCGTCGGCCTGCCCCTGCTCCTCGGCGACGTTGGCGGCGTGCCATTTCAGGATGGCCGTGGCCACGGCCGCTTGCAGCGCGGCGGCGTTCGACTGGTAGAAGGGGTTGCCCGGCATCGTCACGAGCGAGGCCCACAGGGCGGGCATCACATCCCTAACCGCGTCGCCGTCGTGGATGTCGTCGAACACCTGGATGACGCGCCACAGGTCCAGCAGCCAGTCAATCGCGGGTCGCGGCAGCTCCAGCCGGTTGACGAAGTGATCCTCGAGCGCCTCGATCACGAGATGGTCCTCCCACTGGCCCGGATGTTGATGGCGCTCGACGCGCTGGCGAGGGTCGAGATCGTCCCACCGGTGACCAGCACCTGCCCGACCACCTCGGGGCATAGGTAGGTCTGCCCGGGCTGGATCGTGACCGTCTTGACGACGAGGTTCTGGTTGCCGGGGTTGTCCAGCGCCGCGACGAGGTTGATCGACAGCGTGGCAGCCGACGAGCTGTAGTTCGTGGCCGTGAACTTGTCGATGATCGTCGTCACCGCGGTTGAGGTGTACTGCGTCGTTTGGGTGTTCTCTGCCGTCTTGGACGGGATGAGGACGCGGACGTAAACGGCCATCAGGCCCTCCTATATGGTGAAGACGAAGCGGACGCGCCCGGGCGTGCCACTGTCGCCCGGGTCCCCCGCAATCGTGGGTATACCCCCGAAACCGCCCGCGCCGCCGAGGAGCCCGTCGTCGCCGGCCGTCGCTTCCGCACCGGAGATCGTGGCGGCGGCCGAGCCCGCGCCAGTGGTGTTGGTGTCGCCGCCCGTGGCTGCGCCGCCGGCCCCTTGGTTACCTGAGCCGTCGGACAGGCCGCCTTGCCCACCGAACGCCTGAAGCGCCGTCAGGATATATGTTCCGCTGCTGACGACGGACGTGCCGCCGGTGTTGCCCGGGTCGGCGGTGCCCGACCCGCTACCAGGGAGCCCAGACGTGTAGAGAATGGTCTTGCCGTCGTCGCCTGACAAGACCAGCGTCTTCTTGCTGTAGCCACCCGCGCCACCACCGCCACCGTCACCGATAGCCTCTCGGCCGAAGCCGCCGCCGCCGCCGCCGCCCCACGCCTCGACGACCAAGCCGGTCGAGCCCGCGGGGACGGTGACCGCGCCGCTCGTCGGGGTCGAGAAGTCGAAGATGACCGTGTTGGGCGACGACAGGTCGCTCAGGCCGAGGGTCGCCGCCATGATGCCGCTCATCAGGTCACCCCGAGGCCGGCGATCAGCCACGAGGTCGTGCCGACCTTGACCAGCGTGGCCATGGCGTTGCGCGCCAGCGTGCGGGTGCCTGTGGTCGTCGAGTTGACCAGCGTCATCGTGTCCGTCGTGATGGCCACCGACAGCGACGTGGCGTTGAGATTGATGACGGCGATGGCGGTGCCGACCGGGAAAGCCACCGAGGCGTTGGCCGGGATGGTCAGCGTCAGGCTCGCGCCGTTCATGACCACCGACTTGCCGCGATCCTCCAAAAGCAGGCCGTAGCTGGTCGTCTTCGCGTTCTGCGGCACGTCGAGATAGCCCGCCGTGTGTGATGTCGCCGCCGCGTCCTGAATGGTCGTCGTGCCGGTCAGCCCGGCGTTGTTGATCGGTGCGTAGGTGGTCGCAGCGGTAGCGGCGGTGATGCCGTCGGTGATGCCGTAGCCCGCCAGGGTCGTCGGCGTGCTGGTTACGTCAGCCCACGCGACGCCGTTGGTGCTCAGGTCGTTGATGCCGTAGATGTCGTCGTAGGTGCCGAGCAGCGCGCCGGTGCTGGTGCGCAGCACGATCTTGTAGGCGACACCGCCCGTCAACCAGACCTCGCTCTCCAGCCGCCCCGCCGCGTCCATGACGATCGGGTTGGTGTTCTGCGTCACGCCGTTGATCGTCGTGTAGGTCGTCGCGGGCGTCGTCGTGCCGGCCGCATAAGTGTAGAGCAGGCCGCCGGTCAGCGGATCGCCGGAGTTGTCAAGGAACTGCTGCCCTGCGCCGGCGATAGGGGAGAGGAAGAAGCTCATTGGTCAACCTGTATGATATTCAGAAGCGCTGACGGGCCCGCAGGCGAATAAGCGGTAGCCGGAGGAGCAAGCAAGATAACATTGACGTCCGTCGTTGCCCACATCAGTTGCAGGTAGTCCGTCTGCCCCATCTGGATCAGAAAACCGGTACTGATTGCCACCTCGGCGTCGTTGCCTTTGACGTGCCAGTGCAGCGTCGTGTTAGCCACGTCGACGCCGTTCTTGCGAAGCCACACCCACGCAGGACCATCACCGCCGGTCAACTTGTCAAGCTGCACCCGGTAGTTGACGAGATAGTCGCCCGCCTGCCCTGGCGTCACTTGCGAAGACGACACCAGCCCAACGCCGTTTGTGAAGGTCGTGACGTCGAAAGTAACCGCCGTAGCCGTGCTGGCCGCGGCGGTCTGCGTGGCGCTATTGGCGAACGCTGCGCGGCGGGGGATCGAGCGATAGGTCGGCGGCGCGGACAGCAGGCCCTGCACGTCCTCGCTCAGCGCGCCGCCGTCCGCCTCGTTGAGCGGGGCGAGCTCGAGGTCGCTCAGCGAGAGCGCCGTGGTGCCGCCGCCGGTCTGGCCGAACTGGTTGAACAGGAAGCGATACCACTCCCGCGACATGACGTTGCTGCCCGGCTCCAGCAGCGGGACGCGTGACGCGGGGATGGACGTGATGTCAGCCATCGGAGCCGCTCAGCATCAGTTCGGCCCCCATGATGGCGACCTTGACCGCGGCGGAGCCGGAGATCTCGTAGACGCGGTCGCGCAGCTTGTTGGTCATGCCGAGGCGACGCCAGATGACGCGCGTTTGCGACGCTCCGATGGCCCCCATCGACCGCCAGTGCTCGCTCGACCATGTGTGGCCGCCGTCGTCGGACCAGCGCAGCATGACCTGCGGGTCGATGTTTTCGTTGAAGGCGTAGCCGAGCATCACGTCGACGTCCGTCTCGACCAGCACCTCGACGCCCGCCTCGACCAGCAGCGGCTCGTCGGCGGCGGCGTCCGGCAGCCCGACGCCCGTCTCGCAGATCAGTTGCAGCGCGTGCTGCGCCGTGCGCTTGAAGTCGTTGGCCCCGGTCGGCAGTGCGCGCCACCGGCGCAGCCACTTCTGCGTCTCGCCGTTGTCGGCGTAGACGTCCAGATCGAAGGCGTACAGGTTGCCGTTCTCGAAGTCGCCGACGATCAGTTCGCCGTTGAAATTGACGAAGGCGTTGCCGCGGTGGCGCGTGAACTGGCCGTTGAGCAGCCCGCGCCGCTCGTGCCAGGCGCTCGTCGCGGCGTCGTAGCACCACGTCGTGTCGGCCAGCGGGAAGTTCAGGACGTAGAACTCGTGCCCGTCCTGCTGGTAGGAGTAGGCCACGGCGTCCGTCATGTCGGAGTAGCCCTGGATGGCGAACTCGACGGCGTGGGTGGAGATGCGCTGCGCGCCGTAGCCGTTGGCGCGGTAGACGATGCCCTGCCCCCGGCTGTCCTGCCCGAGCCATGCGATCGAGTTGTCCAGCTTGGCGATCGAGTTGGGGGCGACGCAGCCGACCTCGTTGTAGGCCCCTTGGATGCGCGCCAGCGGGAAGTCGGCGTCGCCGGCGTTATACCAGACCTCGGTCGAGTTGGAGCCGAAGACCCACACCTCGCGGTGGTTGACCACCAGACCGACCACGTCGTCCGGCGCACCCTCGGCGCTGGCGAAGTCGAGCGGGTCCACGCTGGTGCCGTCGAACAGGGTCGTGACCCAAATCCGCTGCGAGTTGGGCTCGGTGAAGACGAAGTAGCCGTCCAGATAGCCGACGGTGCTCGCCCCGGGGAAGTCCTCGTCGGTGATCTCGGCGAGGACGCCGGTGTCGAAGTTGTAGATGTATCCCTTCGGGTCGGCGGCGATGAAAAGCTGCGTGCCGTTGTCCGCCATGGAGACGGGGCCGCTGTTCTCGACCGTGCCGATCAGCGTCGCGACGCCGGCGGACGTGATGGAGTAGAACTCCTGCCCCGACACGACGTAGCCGACGCCGCTGTGCGACCACTCGCCCTGGATCGGCCCCGTGCCGACCGTCGAGATGAACCGCAGACCCGGGCAACGCTGGAGGTAGGCCGCCTCGAGGCCGCCTTCCGTGATCACCTCCGGGTAGAGGTTGACCATGCGGGCGTCCGCCGCGTTCGGGCTGCGGACGACATAGCTGGATCCTAGTATGGGGCTCTTCACGTCAGTTCGGCTGGTTAGTGTAGATGTTGTACCGGCCGCCGATGCCCATCAGCGACGCGGGCATCGCCATCAGGTCGTTCGGGTTGTTGATCCGCTTCAGGTCGCGCTTGGCGACCATGGCAATACGCTTGACCTGCGCGGACGGCTCCACGCCGAACTCGGCGGCCAGTTCACAGGCCAGATTGTAGCGGAAGGCGCGCAGGTAGCCGGGCGGGAACGACAGGACCGTCCCGAGCGACGCCGGCTGCGACAGCTCCAGCACCGAGATGAAGTGCCATGTCAGTGCCTGCGTCGGCACCGGGTAGACCTTGTACGTCGCGTCGGGGAAGGACGCCTCGGGGTAGATGACCTGCGGGTAGGTACTCGTCACCGTCTTCAGGACGATGGCGTTGTACTCCGCCTCGTTGATGAGCGTGGGCGTGAACGCCAGCCCGTTCGGGTCGACGTAGTAGGTGCTGTCGTTGAGCAGCACGGGCCGCAGGCCGACGAAGTCGCCCGACGGGCCGAGGGTGCGGGTTGCCTGATTGGCGGGCCACACGAAAGTCTGGTCTTGGGTGGCGTAGACAGCGAGCCGCTCGGTGCTCCAGCTATCGATCATCTGGTTCATCGCGGTCAGCGCGTCCTGCGCCGTGTCCGCCGAAGGAACCTCGCCCTCTGCCAGTTGTCCGATCAGACGGAGCGCGCCGTAGATGATGTCTCCTGCGGTCGTCATGCTCTTGTCCCGTCGTTGGCAAGGGTAGAGCCGCCCCGCCGGTTAAGGCGGGGCGGGGTAGGCGTCAGGCGAAGCGATACAGGGACCAGGCCGCGTCGCCCGTCTTGCGAGCGCGGAAGACCTGGGCAGTGCCGGCGGTGGCCACGATGGTCATCAGGCCGACGAGGGTCCAGCCGGTGTTGGTCGTCATGGTGATGACGCCGGAGCCTGAGCCGTCGACGTTCAGGACCGAGAAGTCGAACGACGAACCGACCTTGGCGTTGGCCAGAGCGGCGTCGAGCACGGCACACGTCGGCAGGGTGTAGGCAGCGGCCGAGGAGCCGGGGCTCCCGAGCAGGATGCCGTTGGTGATCTGCGCTGCCGTCAGGGTGGCGGTGGCAGTGGCGGTGGCGGGGGCAGGGACGGTCTGGATGACAGCTTCCGAGAGGTTGCCGTCTCCGAACTGGTAGCCGCCGCCGACTGACGAGAGAGCCATGGTAGTTCTCCTTCCGAGAGGGGGTTAGCCGAGCAGGCGGGTGGCGGCGGCGGCGCGGATGGCACCGTAGCCGTACAGGACGTCGATGCGGCAGGGCATGCGGTCGTTGTTGATGTCGTAATCACGAACGATGCGCATGGAGATGCCGTTGTGGACCTGGCGCGAGGCCATGTCGACACCCTGCGGGAGCAGGAGGTCGGCGGTGGCGAACGCGAAAGCGTCCTTGTGGTAGATCAGGTTCTGCGGGGCCGAGGTCGAGGCGACGCCGTCGAAGATGATCGCAGCGCCCGACTGCGGGAAGGAGTTGACCGTCGCCAGCGCCTCGGAGCTGGTGTAGATCGCCGGGCTGATGGCAACCGAGGTGTATGCGCCGCCGGAGGCGGTGTTGGCCGCGGTGCAGACGAAGCGCTGGAGCGAACCGGTGCTCTCGCGGGTCTGCGGGTTGACGGCGTAGACGTTGGCGATTGTGAAGGTATCGCCCTTGTTGATGACCTGCGCGCCGGTGCCGGTGATGGCGATGGTCGTAGCGCCTTGGGTCGACACCGTGGTCGTCACGGTCGCGCCGGTGGCGGCGCGGGTGCCGTAGGTGTGGACCTTGATCGACTGCGACATGTTGATCTCGTCGTAGCCGAGCACGCCCGTACCCATCATGCCGCTCTTGAACTGACGGCTGATGGTGTCGGCCGGATTGAAGAAGCCCTTGAGCCCTTCGACCAGGCCGGCGTTGGCGGCCGGGTTCACGGTCGCGTAGCGCGGCGACATGGGGACAGCGCCTTCGTTCAGCACCTGTTGGCCCGACAGCAGGACCTGCGAGGTGGCCGGCGTGGTGCCGGCGGTCCCGACGGCGTTGAAGACGTCCTTGTAGACGTTGGCGACGTCGGCATCGACGCTGGCGGCGAGCTGGCTGATGCGCGGCTTGAGGACGCGGTCGGCGAAGTCGTCCAGCGACAGGGCCATTTCGGCAGAGGTGAAGTTGACGCCGATGTGCTTCTGGTTGCTGACCGACAACGTGGTGTACTGCTCGTTGTCGTCCTGCACTTGCAGGGCGGCACCGTCGGTTACCAGCGCGCGGTCGGGCAGGCGGATGCGCAGGGTGGAGCCGATCTTGGCACCTTCCTTGGCGAAGCTGTCGTCGTACTGGCGGTTGATGTTCCGCGTGATGACGAGGTTGTTTTCGAAGATCTCCAGGGCCTTCCTGGTGATCATGTCGATCGTAAGCAACGAGTTGCCCATTTGACATATCCTTGTGTCGATGGTTAGATGGCGAACACAGACTGGAGACCGACATGATTAGCTTCACGATGGAAGGCACGGAGTACCGTGTGTTCGACCATCTTTACGCCGTATCGCGCGGAGGGCAATTTCTTAGGAACCTCCAGCCGTACACCCCCACGAAACACACTGCGGGCTACCTTAGTGTGGGGCGGCGAAGGCTGGCGCACCGCGTTGTGGCGGCTTGCTGGCTGGAGGATTTTGACCCCAAAAAGCAAGTTCATCACAAAAACGAATGCAAGACAGATAACCGAGCGGAGAACCTGGAGTGCGTGACCGCGAGCGTTCACGTCCGGGATCGCCACCACGGCATCGGAGGGCGGTACGTCCGCTCCGAGGAGACGCGCCAGAAGCTGCGAGACTTCCGTACGGGGCGTAAGGACGCGACCGAGACGCGCGGCGTAAAGGCCGCGATCCTCCTTGCTGTCTGTCCCAAAACACCGTGCGTGTTCCAAGGTAAGCCGTATCCTTCCGTTGCCGCGGGTGCGCGGGCTGCTGGTGTCCCTTCCGCCACCTTTCGGCAACGGTGCGGGTCTAAGAACTTCCCGGACTACAGCCTGTAGCGGGGTTCAGTTGGCCGCTTTTCTCATCTGCCGTTGGCGTTCCTGCGCGATCCATTCCGACGTGCTCATCGTGGAGATGGAGCGGGGGTCGGTGGTGTCGTACGCGGGCGTGCCGCTGCTGGAGGGCGTGACAGGCGAGAGAGGCGGAGGCGCGGAGGTGGTGCGTTTGACCGGAGGGGCCGAGGCCAGCGTGGCTTCGATCTTTCCGATCTCCTTGGCCTGCAAGAGAGGCGACAGCTTCGAGATCCTTGCTGCTTCCGCCGGATTGGTCCCGAGGTGATAGAGCACGTCGGGGCCGATGTCGGAGGCGCGGATGGTTTCGGCCATCTCGGTCGTGATCGGCAGGGACGGGTTGTACGCGACCTGCTTGAAGTCGTCATACTTGCCGAGGGCCTGCTCCTCGCGGTCGAAATAGGCTTCGACAACGGCGTCCTGCTGGCGCTGCCGCTCCCTCTGCTCGACCAAGGCGAGTGCCTTTTGCTCTGCCAGCGCCTCGGCGTATGCCTCGGTGCTCTCGAACTGGTCAGCCGGCGGAAGGGTGACAGGCGGCGGTGCTTGGCGCTGCTGTTCTCGTTCCCACTTGCGCTGCTCTCTTGCGAGACGCTTGCTGACGACCGCGTCCAGTTCATCCTGGGTGAAGGTCTTGGGCGTCGCGTCTTCCGGCGTTTGGACTTCAGCAACGGGAGGGGCCGTGGCCTCCAGTTCTGGCGCGGCTTCAACTCCCGCTGAGTTTTCGTCGGTCATCTACGGTTCTCTGAACCCCCGGTGTGCCCCGCCGGTAGGGTCGTGTGCCGTGAAGGTAACTGCGTCGCTGTTTTTTGGCAACAGGCCTCAGAACAGCTGCCACCAGCGCCGGTTTTGGCTCTCGGCGATGGCGACGACGGCGGCTTTCTTGACGTTACAGACCCGCAGGTCGCCGTCGCCGCGAACTACGGCCTGACCGATCTGCCCGACGTTGGTCGCCGTCGAGAGGTCGCCGACCGTGCTCTCGCAGTCCGCCTTAAGGCTGTCGGGGATGACCATTCCCGCGCCGCACCCGCTCAAGGTCAGCGCCGAAGCCAGGAGGCAGAGGCTGGTCAGCCCCTTCGATTTTCTCGACAGCATCTTCCTTCTCCCTTTGCTCCTGCCGGATGACAGGCGTCTGTTCGGCCACCTTGTCGAGCGCCTTGCCCGTTGCGGCCGCGATGGATGCCTCGCGCCGCGCGTCCTTGAGCCGCGCGCGGTCGGCGCACCACGACAGCAGCAGGATGACCGCCACGACGACCGCGGCGAGGTACAGGTACGCGCGCAACGTCAAGGTCTTCACAGCACCAACTCGAAATGCGGGCTGTCGCTCTCACCCTTCTCGCGCGGATTGCCGTCGCGGTCCCAATCGGCACCCCACCGGATCTCAACGCCGAGTGTGTCGGCTGCGGCGAACATGGCCTTGGAGACGACGTCCAGCTTCTTGTGCGACCAGTCGACGGGGAACGGCACCAGATCGACCGCATGGCCATAGCCGGTCTGCGGGTTCTTGAAGTGATTGGACTTCAGCGTCCACGTCACCTTCTGCCCCGGTTTCGTACGGCCTTGGGCGTACAGCTCCGCCTGGCGCTCGGGCGTGCGAACGCCCTCAAGCACCATGAAATCCTGCTTGGTCAGCAGGATGGCCATTTCGACCACGTTGACCAGATCGGGGTGGACACCTTCGAGGCGTTCCTTGGATTTTGCGCCTAGGGCGTATGTCATGTTGTTCCTGTGCTGGCTTGCGGGTCGGGGGCTGTGACGTTCTCGATCTCAAACTCGCCCCCGCCGGGCGTCTTCCCTTTGAGGTTCACCGTCCGGCGCTGGAGGAAGAACGTCCCTAGGCCGATCAGTCCGAGATTGGCGATCATGCCCCACCCAAGGAACTGGAGCCGGAGTGCGGCTGTGCTCTCCGGCCAAGGCCCCAACCAGATGACGAGCACCTGCCCTACGGCGCAGAGCGTCAGGACCGGCGTGTAGAGGATGGCGGCCCAATCGCGGGCCTCGTCGCGCGTCATGCCGCGGAAGCCAATCAGCCTGGCGATCAGCCAACGGATCATGACAACCCCAACGCCGCGGAGATTTTCGGGAGCAGCAGGGTCAGGACGACGCCGAACCCGACGGCCGCCCCCATCTGCCAGCGTTGCAGGGCCATGACCGCGTCCATCTGGCGCTCAAGTGCGTCGACCCGGTCAGTCAGCCTCGCCACGCGGTCGGCTACTACGGCGGGTGTCGGGTCGCTCATTGGTGAGCATCCGCAACAAAAGGCAAACCCCCGCGACTAGACAAATAAGCGCGAAGCTGATCCAGACCATGACCCACTCCGACACACCCAAGGGCCAGAAGTTGAACGATGAAAAACGCATTGACCGCAACAACGTACAGATACAGCCCGTACTGCGTCAGCGCGCTCGACTTCCACATGGAAATCGCTACGACGTGTAGCATAAGTTGCGCCACTAGCGCACCCACCATCACGACCTTCCACGGCTCGTGGCTTACCACCCACGCCCGGTAAATCATGACCGCAAGGAACGCGTCCAGTATCGGCGCGGCTAGAATGACCTCTGGAAAGCCATACAGCGTCACCAGCAGGTTATTGATGACGAAGACCACCGACAGGAGCGCGCTGACGCCCATCAGGTCCGCGTACTTCTCCGGCCTAGACCTGTAGGCCAGAAAGCAGGCGATGAATACGCCGGCCGTGGCGATCGTGTAGATCAGGCTCACGGTTTCACCGGCCCATCGGGGTCTTCGACCGGGGGCTTGTCGGTGCCGCCCGAGAACAGGACGATGTTGTCCTGCGGGTAGGCGTCCTTGAAGGCCCGCTGCGCCTTGTCCTGAAGGTGGTGGACGCGGCGCGCCTGCATGTTGGCCCGCAGCGCCAGCCGCTCGACCAGCTTGGAGGCGGCCACGAGGTCCTTGAGGTCCGCCTCCAGCCGGAGTTGCGCGCGGCCGATGGCGTCGATGTGGTCCTGAGCGGTCATGGCCGGCCCTTACAGGTTGTAGAGGAACGAAAGGCGGTAGGTGTCCCCTGCTGCGGGGACGGCAATCGGGCTCGCACTGGTCACCAGCCCCGTCGTGTCGCGGATCAGCGTCAAATAGTTGAAGGTCGATTGGACAAGCCCGCCGCACATATACGGCGCCGCTGGCGTCGTGGCGTCGATGATCTCCGCTTGCACCTGGCGTTGAAGCGAGATGCTGGTCGGGGTGAACGGGATGCTGAAGCGCAGGGTGCCGCCGCCGCCATTGAATACGGTCGATGCGCCGACGGTGAAGTTGATGCTCCCTGCGATCTGCGTCCCCGTGCGGCAATAGGAGCCGGAGATGTCGCCGTCGCCTATCGTCACCGAACCGCCCGAAGTCGTGAGGACGGGCGTGTAGACCTGGGTTACGCCATCGAAAATCTGGTTCGTGGCCACGCCCGAGCTGTCGAGGATGCCGTTGTTGGCTGCGGCCGGCGCGATAAAGCAGGACTGAACCCCCGAGCCGAGGATGATCTGCGGGTTCACGTTGCCGCCCACGATGCTCACGGAGGAGCCCAACAGGGTCATGGTCGTGGCGTTTGCGATGCGGCAACCGATGATGTGGACCGACTGGTTGTTGACCGAGAACAGGCAGTCGGCCAGCGTGGAGCCTACGACATAGACGTTGTTGGCCCCGCCGAACGAAAAGGCGCACCGTCCGCCCGTCTCCAAGCCGAAGAAGTGCTTGGGCCCAAGGCCGCCCGAAGCGTCCTCGATGCGGATGGCGTAGTTCCCCGACCCCGAAGCGCCATCCGAACGGAAAGCCTCCAGACCCACGGCGTTGAAGCCCGACCCGGCGTTTTTCTCGAAATAGATGCAGTCGTTGGCGAAGTTGATGATGCGAACTTCGGTCATCGACTGGTTGCCCGCGGTGCCGAGGATCTCGACGCCCTTGCAAGCCTGCGAGTTGCCGTCGAGCGCGAGGTTTTCGAGCTCGACGCCGTCCGCCAGGGTCATCAGCGTGCCGGAGCCGAAGCCCGCGCGGATCACCGTGCCTCGCTTGCTCTCACCGAAAATGCGCGTCTTCTGCGGGATTGTTCCGAGGCTGCTGTTGCAGAGAATGAACGTGCCCGTGGGGTTGGGGACGTAAAGGGACTTGCCCGCCGCGGCGGCGATAGCCGAACGCATCTTCGACGCCTCGTCCGTACCGTCCCCGGTCACCCCGAAGTCGGAGGCGTAGATGACTTTGCGACCGCGTGCTTGCAGCGTCGTAGCGATCGCCCCGGCGGCGGAGGCGATAAAGCCGACGAGCGCCGACCCACCCGACGCTTCGAAGAACGTCTTGATGTAGCTGTATAGCTCGGACAGTGGGGTCTGCTTGAGCGGTCCCGGCGAGCGGTAGACCGCCATCACGTCCGTGTCCACGACGGGTGTCGCGGCGGCGTCCAGCTGAGGGTAGGTCTTGCCGGCCATCAGAGTTGATAGCCGGTGGCAGCGATCCCTGCATGAGTGCTACCGGCCCCGGCAGCGGGCAGCGTTGGCGTGATCGCTGTGTTGGTGGCGCTGGCCGGGAGGGGCGGGTTAAAGTTCAACTGCAAACCCTGCATCGGAACTGTGGCACCCGTCGGGATCATGATGGGGAAAAAGATCGTTCCGCCCAAAAGGCCCGCAATCTGGACGGTCACGCCCCCGCCCGCCGTGCTGCCGCCGCCACTGACAGTCAAGCCAGTGATGTAGGTGGTCTTTCCAGACGCGCCCGCGAGCACGGCCTGCGCCTGCGCATTGACGACGTTGCCGCTGGCGCCGTTGATCGGCGTCGCGCCGAACGGGAACGGGCTGACCGCCACCGGGAACGGGTTCGCGGCGGTCGCGATGCTCGTGCCGTTGCCGCCGGCGATGTCCTGGCTGCCGTCGGAGTTGGCGGCCGGCAGTGACCCGACGCTGCCGTCGGCGTTGATGATGCTTACGGTGCTGTCGACGACCGTGTTGGACGCCGGGAGGGGGACGATGCGCGACATGGGGATCTCACAGTTGCGGTGTCAGGGTCTGCGGGGCGAGGTCGCCCGTTTGCATGGCGGCGTCGATGGTTCCGTCGATGGTATCTTGGATTTGCTCCGGTGTCATGCCCGCCTGCATGATGCCGATGCGCTTGGTTTCGGCGTCGTACGCCTTGATCTGAGCCTCGAACTCCTTGGTCCGCAGCGTCTGCGCCTCGATCGACTTCTCGACGTTCTGGAGGGCGCCCTGCATCTGCTGGAGCATGCCGCCCATCTCCTCGATCTGCTTCTCGGCCGCTTGCAGCTCGGGCGGCTTGTCGTCGTCGGCCAGCAGCTTCGGGTCGATCGACTTGCGCAGCCGCTCGGCCATCTCGTGCGCTCCGGGCCAGTCCATGTTCTTGACGAACAGGTCGCCGGCCACGGCCCACAGGGCAGGGTTGCCTTGCAGCACCTGCTGCATGCCCTCGGCGGCCTCCTGACGCTTGGTCATGTAGCCCGGGCCGGTCACCGCCACGACGTCGTACTTGCCGACCGCGGGGTTGTAGACCTTCTCGATGACGTTGCCCTCCTCGTCCTCGATCTTGCGCACCGGCACGTCCTGCGACGGGTCGATGCGGGCCATGCTGACCTCGCCGTCCAGCCCGATGATGCGGGCGATACGCGCCGTATCGTAGATCTTCGGGATCAGGTCGATGCACTGGCGCGTGACGTGCCGGATCGCCCGGGCAAGGTTGTCGACGTAGTGGTAGGTGCCGGTGTCGCCCTGCTTCTCGCGCGCGAGGATCGCCTTGCCCGACCGTTCGTTCGACGTGGCCCCGAGGCTGCTGTCGTACTGGCCGGTGGTCGACTTGATGTCGTCCGAGGCCCCCATCTTGGCCTGAATGAGCCCCGTCTGCGCCAACGGCGGCGGCGCGCGCTGCGGCAGCGGCAGCGGGTTGCCGAGGGCGTCGGTCGCGTCGGCGTTGACCTCCAGATACGGCCAGTTGTTGACGTTGGCCGTCTTCCACTGGCTCTCATAGCCCTCGAACTGGCCGCCGTAGCCGATGAACGGGGCCTTGGGGGCCAGGGCGAGCATCTCCGCCTCCTGGCTGGTCCAGTAGTTGTACATCCGCTGCGCGTCCTTGGCGTTGCGGATGAGGCCCGAGATGTGCATCTCGCCGTCGATCTCGAACTCATTGCCGACGACACGGACCACGGGGATCCATTTCCCGGGCCAGTCCTGCTCCTCGAGCACGGTGTAGCCGTTGGTCTTGACCCATTTGATCTTCTTGCGATCCGACCGACGGGATTGCACCGGCGCGCCGAACAGCATGCGCGCGACCTTGTCCTCGCGCGTGCCCGCGAAGGCGGTCAGGCCATCGGGGTACAGGTTCAGCGTCGCCGCCTCGCACTGGACGTAGAAATACTCGGCGATCCGCACCGTCTTGTCGTTGAGCCATTGGGTCAGGTTCGGGTCTCCGACGCCCTGCTCCTGAATGGACGAGATCGGGCTCGCATCCGGCCACCGGCGCTCGTACTCGTCCTTGGTGACGTCCTGCGTGATGAAGCACCACTGCGCGTCCGCGCCGGTGGGGTCCTGGATCATCGGGTCCATGTAGACGCTGAACGAGTTGCGGATCCGGCCGATGCGGATGTCCTGATCGAACGTCGCCTCGTCGCAGTATTCGGTCAGGATGCGGACGTAGCCCTCGCCGTATGTGACTTGGTTGTCACAGGCTGTGTCATAGGCGACGTCGGCGTCCGAGACATACTCGATGTGCCGCATCATGCCGTTGAAGACCTCGGCCACCTCGACGTCGGCGTTGTCGTCGGCGGGGATGACCTTGCCGGTCGGTCGGTTCTGCCGCTGCTCGTTGGTCACCTGGCGGACGTGCTGCGGCAGCTTGTTGATCGTCAGGCACGGCCGGGCGTTGATCGTCATGCCCTGCGTGGAGCCACGGCTCGAAAGAACCTCGCTCGGCCACTGGTAGTTGTTGTCCGCCGAGCCGGCCATGAAGCGCAGGTCGTCGAGCTCGGCCTCGCGGCTGTTGCCCAACGCGCCGATGGCCATCGTCATGCGCGCGCGCATGGTGGCCAGCATGTCTTCTTTGGTCTTGGCGGGTGCGGCCATGCGTCAGGAGCCCATCCATGAGGATTGCGTCGGAGCGTAGTGTCTTTGCGGCGTCTTGTCGACACGCGCGGAGGACGCCACGGGGAAGGCGAAGGTGACGCAGATCGCGTCGGCGGCGTCAGGGCTCTGGAGGCCGCGCGCGCGCATGTCCTTCTTGCTCTCGAGGAACATCGTCCCCTTGCTGTCCGGCTTTACCAAGGGCGAGATCAGGTCGCTCTTGAGCAGCCGGTCGGCGGGGATCGAGGCGGTCTTGAGCCACTCGCGCATGGCCCCCCACATCTCGGCCCGCTTGTTGCCCCACATCAGCGGCTGGCGGCTGCGCATCCCGAAGTTCACGCCCCGCACCTGCTTGTACCGCTGCTCCTTGAGCCGGTCGACGACGCCGCCGCCGACGCCGCCCTCGTCGATGACGACGAGGGCCGGGCTGTACTCGTCGATCGCCTCGATCACCCGTCCGACGACCTCCATGGTGTCCGCCCCGCGGTGCCGGCGGATGGAGATGATGTCGCGACCCTTGCGCACGGCGATGACGGTGGCGTCAGACCCGAACCGGGCGGGGTCCACGCCGATGACGATGGGCGCGGTCGGGTCTTTCTGTTGGGTGCGCTCCATGGCGTCATCGACGAGGGACGAGGAGATGAACTGGTCGTCGCTCTCGTTGGGGAAGACCCCGTAGACCTCGACGTGCGCCTGGGGGCTGTCAGCCCCGTATTCCTCGATGATCCGCTCGTAGACCTTCTGGTCGGTGCCCTCGACGGTGCGCGCATCGACGATCGTGGTCGACCAGAACGCCCGGCGGGCGTGGAAGGCCTCGTAGAAGTAGCCGGTGTTGCGGCGGGGGTTGGAGAAGGCGAACCAGAAGCGATCCGGCGTGTTTTCGGTGAAAAACCCGTCCGTGACCGACCAGATCGCGTCGGGGATGCCCGAGGCCTCGTCGAAGATGACCATGACGCCGTCGTAGTTGTGCGTGCCGGCGTAGGCGTCGGGGTTCTCGGCCGACCAGAGCTGCGCATGCGCCGCCCACAGGCGGGTGTCGCGGTTCAAGTCCTGCTCGACCACCGCGGTCAGCCATTTGGCCATGGTGATGCGGGTGGCGATGGGCTCGAACCAGTGCCGGTTGATCGCCATGGAGGCCCATTTGGTGACCTCCGGCCAGGTCTTGGTCGTCAACTGCGCCTCGGTGTTGGCCGAGACGATAGTGGTCGAGCCGATCCGGGTCGTGAGCATCCACAGGACCAGCCAGGAGACGAGCGCGGACTTGCCGATGCCGCGGCCCGAGGAGACGACCTTGCGGAACATCTCAAAGTCGATTTTGCCGCCGTTTTGGGCGATGTGATCGCGCAGTTGGGCGAGGATGTCGCGTTGCCAGCGGCGCGGGCCGGTGAACTTGGCGAGCGGCGTGCCTTCCTGTCCCCACGGGAAGACCATGAGGACAAAGGCCAACGGGTTGTCTTTGATTTCACGGGACCACAGACGGGACATAAGCGTTGTCTCGTCTTCCGCGCTATACCGGGTCGTCTGCATTACATCGCCCTAAGCGGGTGGTGCACCCGTTCCGCAGCTTTTCGCGCCTCTACGGCGGCGTCAAGGTCTTTGAAGTACCCGAGGTGGTGACGTCTCCCGTTCACCTCTATGTGCGCAAGCCAGCGTTCGTCTCGTTTGTGCCACGTCACGCCGACATACCCCGACGCGCTTTTGGTGTGTCGCGCTCTGTTTTGGTGATTTTGAGCATTTGTGACGTCTCTCAGGTTACAAATGCGGTTGTCCGATTTTTTGTGATTGATGTGATCAATAACGCCGTCAGGCCACACACCATAGACGTATAGCCACGCCAGACGGTGCGCCTTATATACTTTGCCGTCGATGCCTACGGTCGCGTATCCTACGCGCTTTTCTACGCATCCGGCTACGGTTTTGTTGCGGGCGCGTCCGTGTTTACGCCCGGCCCACTGAAAAACCCCTGTCTCGGGGTCGTAGTGCAGTAGCGCCTTAAGCCGCGCCTGTGTTAGAGGGGACGTAGTCATCGTGGCTCTCCGTAAGCCGGGTGGTCAGGGAGCCGAGCGACGTTGACGCGTCCTCGGCTTCCGCCGTTGTATCACGATATGTGCCCTCGATCACGCGTTTATCAGCCATTTCAAGGGCTTTCAGCACACTGATTTTCTCGTCGACGGTGACGTCGATCTGCGTGCGCGCCACCCAACCCCTCGTATATTTCAGCAGGTCCAGCGCCGCCTTGGTGTCGCCGTGCGCGGTGGCTGCGGTGTGGAGGACGGTTGCGAGCTCCATCTCGCCGTCGGCGTGCCCCTTGAGCTCGGCCATCTCGACCAGCGGGTCCATCTGCTGAAGCCGGCGGTAGTCGGAGGGCTTCATGCCGGCGGCGTAGGCCAGGGTGTCGCCTTTCAGCCCCTTGCGGGCGGCCTCGTAGACGGCCGTCAGCCGCTGCTCGGTGGCCGTCAGGGTCAAAGGTTCGTGGGTCAGAGAGGTGAAGCTCATGCCGGTAGGATAGGGCCGTTTTGCAAAAAATAAAAATCGTTCTCAAAGGCTGGCCACAGCATTCCGCATCCGCTCGGCCCTACCCCCTCCCCCTCGCGGCGAACGGCAACCGGCTTCAGCGTCATGGCCTGGTGCAGCCGGCGCGTGTCTAGCCGCGAGCGAGCTGCGAGGCGTCGC